>OGLM01001469.1_pt1 | contig 24423 bp, 28 predicted proteins | sample 1572531 | NCBI WGS metagenome assembly OGLM01 (sample SAMEA2581909, study PRJEB24529) | metagenome | biome: Human gut stool | place: China | collected 2011 | reverse complement strand
TACGGACTTTGCAGCGACTGCCAGCGCGCCATTGAGTCAGAGGAACAGAAGAACAAGGAGAATAAATGAGATTCAGAAAGATAATTGCAGTTATTGCCGCCGCTGCGCTGGGAGTTTCCCTGTGCGGCTGTACCAGCCCGGAAAAATCAGAAAGCAGCGGGAAGCTGAAGGTCATCGCGACGATATTTCCGGCGTATGACTTTGCGCGGCAGGTTTTCGGAGATACGGCGGACGTAAAAATGCTGCTCAAGCCCGGTCAGGAGAGCCACAGCTACGACCCCTCCGCAAAGGACATCGTAGAGATAAGCGGCTGCGACCTTTTCGTCTACAACGGCGGCGAGTCCGACCAGTGGGTCGAGAGCGTGCTGAAATCCGCGCCGGAGGTGGAGACCTTCCGCATGACGGACGCGGTTTCGCTTCTTGACGAGGAAGTCACCGAGGGAATGCAGAACGCCGGGGAGCACGACCATGACGAGGAAGAACACGAGGACGAATACGACGAGCATGTGTGGACTTCCCCGGACAACGCCTCCGCGATCGTGAAGGCGCTCGGGAAGCGCGCCGCGGAGCTTTTCCCGGAGAATGCCGATTCGGTAACGGCGAACGCTGATTCCTATGCGGGTAAGATAGACGAGCTGGACGCGAAATTCGCGGAGCTTCTGAGCGGCGAGGAGCGTTATTTCATCTTCGGGGACAGGTTCCCGCTGCTGTATTTCTTCAGGCATTACGGGCTGAATTACTACGCGGCGTTCCCGGGCTGTGGAAGCGAAACGGAGCCGTCAGCGCAGACAATGACATTCCTGCTGGATAAGCTCCGGCAGCCGGATTCCGTTCCGGCGGTGTTCTGTATCGAGCTTTCAAGCAGGCGGCTGGGCGAGGTCCTTGCGGAGGATTCCGGGCTGCCGGTCGTGGAGTTCCACACCTGCCACAACATTTCGGCTGACGACCTTGCATCGGGGGAGACATACGTTTCTCTGATGGAGCGCAATTACGAAGTACTATCTGACATTTTGTAAAGGCAAGTGACATATATGGGCGAACATCTGATAAAAGTTGAAAATCTCACGCTGTCATACGAAAACATGACGGTGGTGAAGGATCTGAGCTTCACCGTGGAGAGCGGGGATTACCTGTGCATAGTCGGCGAAAACGGCTCCGGAAAGAGCACGCTGGTGAAGTCGCTGCTGTCGCTGAAAAAACCGGTGGGCGGCGAGATCACCTTCGGCGGAGGACTTCGCCGCAACGAGATAGGATATCTTCCGCAGCAGACAGGCGCGCAGCATGATTTCCCGGCGAGCGTGGGGGAGGTCGTGATTTCGGGCTGCCTTAATTCGATGGGATTCAGACCTTTCTACACCGACCGCGAACGCAAAAAAGCCGCCGAAAACATGGAGCGGCTGAGCATATCCGACCTTAAAAAGCGCAGCTTCCGGGAGCTTTCGGGAGGTCAGCAGCAGCGGGTGCTTCTTGCCCGCGCACTGTGCGCCACGCAAAAAATGCTGCTTCTTGATGAACCTGTTTCCGGACTTGACCCCAAGGTGACGGCGGAAATGTATACGCTCATCGAAAAGCTCAACCGTGAGGACGGCATCACCGTGATCATGATCTCTCACGATGTGGCTGCCGCCGTCCGATACGCCAGCCATATTCTGCATATTGGCGACACCGTTTTCTTTGGGACAAGGGCGGACTATCTTCAAAGCCCGCAAGGGCGGCTGTTTGACGCGAAGAAGGGCGGTGACAGCCAATGACCGCTATCTTGGAAAAGCTGACTCTCTATTGGGCATATCCCTTTGTCCGCTATGCGCTCATTGTCGGTGTGCTGATCGCGCTTTGCTCCTCCCTGCTGGGTGTGACGCTGGTGCTGAAGCGGTTTTCCTTCATCGGTGACGGTCTGTCCCATGTGGCGTTCGGCGCGATGGCGATTGCCGCCGTGCTGCAGATCACCAACAAAATGCCCCTTGTAATGGTCATTACCATCCTCAGTGCCGTGCTGCTTCTGCACACTGGGCAGAACACGAAAATCAAGGGCGACGCCGCCATCGCCATGATCTCTGTCGGTTCTTTGGCAATCGGATACCTATTGATGAATATTTTTTCAACTTCATCCAACCTTTCGGGCGATGTGTGCAGCACGCTGTTCGGCTCCACCTCCATCCTGACCCTGTCCCCCGTAGAGGTATGGCTGTGCGTGGGAATGTCGGTGCTGGTCGTGGCGGTGTTCATCCTGTTCTACAATAAGATCTTCGCCGTGACCTTTGACGAGAGCTTTGCAAGGGCGGCCGGCACGAGGGCGGGGCTCTACAACCTACTGATCGCCGTCATCGTTGCGGTCATCATCGTGCTGGCGATGAACCTTGTGGGTTCCCTGCTGATCTCCGCACTGGTGATCTTCCCGGCGCTGTCCGCCATGCGGATGTTCAAGAGCTTTCGCAGCGTGACCATCTGCGCGGCAGTCCTTTCGGTTTTCTGTGCGCTGCTCGGCATTCTGGCGTCCATTCTCGCCGGTACGCCGGTAGGCTCCACCATCGTCGCCGTTCAGATCGGCGCTTTCGGTCTGTCGTGGCTGGCAGGCACGGTATTGGGAGGTGTTCGCAGATGAAAAAACTATTGTGTGTTTTGCTGATTGCCCTAACTCTTGTCCCTCTCGCCGCCTGCGGCCGTGAAATAGATAAAGTGACTGCTGCAGCTGATTCAGCCGATAACCAAGCGCCAGAATCTTCTGTTTCACAAAAACAGCCCACAGAAAAGAAATCGGAGTCTAAGCCAGCAGCCTCTGAACCAACGCAAAGCACAGACGGTGTTGATGTTGACCTCACAAGGTTTAGCAGTACAATGGTATATTCCGAAGTCTTTAATATGATGTACGCCCCCGATGATTATATTGGGACAACCATTAAAATGACGGGACAATTTGTATATTACGAAAATCCTGATACGAAAACCCAATACTTCACCTGTATCATTGGTGATGCAATGGCTTGTTGCTCACAGGGATTGGAGTTTGTACTGACCGGTAAGCATACCTATCCGGATGATTATCCGGAGCTGGGCAGCGAGATTACGGTTAGTGGTACATTTGAGTTATATGAGGAAGGAGATATCCGATATTGTCGGCTGGTTGATGCGGAAATGATTGGGCAATAACGCAGCCTCCTGCAAAAAACAGACAGCTTTCCGCCTAAGTCGCATTTCTGCATGAGCGTCGGCGAAAGCTCCCTGTTTTGCTATGGAACTGACTATCGGCGCGATAGCGAGGCATTTTGACCATAGCTTTGTCATCTGCTTCTTCACCGTATATGAGCATTGACTTTGCAGCATTCAGCCTATAGCAGGAACTTTCAAGCCTATAGCAGGAACTTTCAAGGTTCCACTTGCGAAATGGTAGAATCCCTGCTATAATGTTTATGTAAGTTTCAGAATTGCCACCGAGCAATTATAGTGAATGAGTAACACAGTGCCTGAGGATGAAAGTCTTCAGGCACTTTTTTGTTTCTTCTGCCTCTCACAAACAGAGGCACAGACGGGGACGGCGGGGAGTATGCCCCCTCCCTGCTGACAATTTCATATCTGGGATCCTTGGGTCCAAAAGCGCTTAGAGAGCTTCGGTTCTTTAAGCGCTTTTTTATATAGATCGGAGCCTAACCGCTCCCTTACCCTTTGCTCCGGGGAGCCTTTCGGCACACCCGTACAGATAAATATTACATGCAGGAATGCAGAAAGGAAATGCCAGTGGAAGACGATTACATGATGGTGATCATCCCGTGTATTGCGGAGATTGCCGCCTCAGATACGCCTGAACGAGTCAAAAAGCTCCGCCTTGGAGCCGTTAGCGAGCTTCAGCGGTATCTGCATTATTACCGGCAGCTTGGCTATATGCCGAAGCTGCTCTATGCCATTGCAGACAAGAAATGCCGGATGATAGGTTCCGCCACAACCAAGGCGGAGCTGCAAAAGCTAGTCCGACCCAATTGTCCGCACTATGACGGAGCCGGATTTATCCCAGCTGCTTACAGTGTCCCGGAAGAAGAACTCATCTGTTGGAGCGAAACATCCCTGAAAGGGCCGCTGACCGCAGAGGGCTTTCAGCGGTATATGCAGCTTTTTAAGCAGGTGCTTCCGGAGGAAAGCCGCAGACTCGCGTTGTGAGGTGATGCAGATGGATAACATCGGGAATACCGAGCATGCGTTGACCTTTGCGGATCTGCGTGTTCACTACTATACCGGACGGAGCTACCTCATCTCCGGCGAAGGCCGAGATAAGGTGTTCGGCTATCGGCACGGTGTGATGACCGATATCGGAGATCTGCCGGAAGCCGAGTGGACCCGACTGGCAAAACAACTGATCCGGCAATCCGGTGAGCAGGAGCTATATCAGCAGCTTTTCGCATGGGAAAGAGAACAAAGCCATTGGGAACAAAGTCCTTCTCAGTTTGAATTGGATGTGCTGAGTTTGCATATGGCGCGGCTGCCGGACAATCCGGCGTGGTGCGATTTTATTCCATTCAACCGGAAATATCGCCCTGAAGTGCTTTGCAATGCAGAGATTCTATGGCTCAAGTGTTCCGGGTGTGGAAAACTCCACGAAATGACAGGAATGCAGTTCAAAAATATCCGTGACAGAAGCAATGGTAAGCTGTACTGCCGGAAATGCGGTGATTGGATGCCGGTCCACCCATGCACTCATCCTAAGGAAGGGGGTGATGGGAACGGATAAAGTCGTCATCGTTGTCAAGGACGGAATGGTTCAGGAAGTATTCGGATCCTGCCCTTACAAATTCGATGTTGAGGTCTTGGACATGGATTTTAACGGAGCCGACCCTGACGCAGAGAATGCCGCGCAGGATCGGCTTCAGACTGTCCGGCAGTATCTCAGCAAAATCTATTAACGGAAAGGAAAAGCATTATGCAAGAAAAGAACAACACAAATCTGGAGCGGATGCGCGAACTGATCGAGCAGCTCACAGAAGCAGATATCGCCTACTACAAAAACGATGCTCCTATTATGACGGATCTGGAATATGACCGACTGACAGAGGAGCTCGCCGCTTTGGAGCATGATACCGGGCTGGTGCTTTCCGGCTCGCCGACGCAGAAGGTTTCCGGAGAGATTTTGGAAAGCCTGGCGGAGGTGCGGCATACAAAGCCCATGCTGTCCGCAGGCAAGACGAAGTCCATTGAGGATCTGATCCGGTTTGCAGCAGGACGTGCTGTTCTGATGAGCTGGAAGATGGACGGACTTACGCTGGTTTTGCGGTATGAGTACGGAAAACTGAAGCAGGCCATCACCCGCGGCCGCGAGGGTATCATCGGCGAGGATGTGACCCACACGGTGCGCACCTTCCGAAACGTGCCCTTGACGATCCCCACGAAGGAATCGTTTGAGGTGCGCGGAGAGGGCGTCATCTCATGGGAGAACTTCCGCAGAATCAATGCCAGTCTGGAGGAGCCCTATACCCATCCGCGGAATCTGGCCTCCGGCAGCACGCGAAAGCTTGACGCCGGTGAGGCAAGCAAGCGCCGGTTGGAGTTTTGGGCTTTCGAACTGGTCAGCGACCATCTGGAGCCTGAGAGCAAGTTTGCGCAGCAGCAATTTCTGCAGCGCAGCGGTTTCTCGGTTGTGCCGTATATCTTTTTGGATGCCGGGCACAGCGGGCAGGACATCCGAGATACAGTTGCCGGCATGGAACCCAAAGACTTCGCATATCCGGTGGATGGTCTCGTCATGGAATATGAAGATCTCCGCTATGGTAAAAGCCTTGGAGCAACCGGACATCACGAGAATCGCCTGATTGCGCTCAAGTGGGCCGATGAACTCTATAGCACGCGTTTTCGCGGCGTGGAGTTGGCCACGACCAGAACCGGTATGGTAAGCATCACCGGTCTGTTCGATCCGATCAGTATTGACGGTACACTCGTCAGCCGCGCTTACCTGCACAACCTTGATATCTTCGATGAGTTTCAGTTTGGCATCGGTGACGAGATCAGCGTGTATAAGGCGAACATGATCATTCCGCAGATTGCGGACAATAAAACGCAGAGCAACACCTATATGCTGCCCATGACCTGCCCCTGCTGTGGAAAGCCGCTAACGGTAAAGTACACATCGGGCGGCACACGGCAGCTGTATTGCGGTAATCCGCACTGTGCAGCCAAGCTGGTGCAGAAGTTTGCGCATTTCTGTGAAAAGACCCGCATGAATATCGAAGGACTTTCAGCAACAACGCTGGAGAAGCTCATCGGTCATGGCTGGGCGCGAAATTTCGGAGACTTATACGAGTTGGAGCAACACCGTGAGGATATTGTACGCACCGAGGGTTTCGGCGAGCGATCCTTTGACCGACTGCAGGCGGCAATTGAAAAGAGCCGCCGCTGCACGTTGGCAAAGTTTATCGCCGGTCTCGGTATCCCGATGGTCGGGCGCCATGCAGGCCGGGATCTGGATCGCTATTTCCATGGCTCATGGGCAGAGTTTGAGGCGGCAATTCTCAACGGCTTCGATTTCACACAACTGCCGGATTTTGGCGAGACCATGCACAACAACATTTATACCTGGTATGCGGATGCTCAGGAGGCAAAGCTCTGGCGTCCGCTGCTGAGAAAAATTCAATTTGAAACAAAGGAGAATTTGACTATGGAAACCACCATGAATAACCCCTTCGCAGGCAAGACCGTCGTTGCTACCGGGAAGCTGGAGCATTACACCCGTGACGGCATCCAGGAGAAGCTGATTTCTCTGGGCGCCCATCCGTCCGGTGCCGTGAGTAAGAAAACCGATTATCTGATCGTTGGCGAAAAAGCCGGCAGCAAGCTGACCAAAGCACAGCAGCTGGGCGTAAAAACGCTGACTGAACAGGAATTTGAGGACATGCTGGCCTGAATGGCAGGCGGCGCAACGGTTGCGGAGCAGGGATTCCCTGCTCCGTTTCCGGTCTCAGGAGGAAATCAAGATGACAAACCACAAATACCGTTGTCCTGTCTGCGGAGCCAAGAGCTTCGAGGTCACAGCACATGTTACGCAGGATTGGAAAATCGACTGCAACGGCACTTTTCTGGAAGCGTTGAATGAGTGCGTTGAGGTCACGCACTATCCTGACGAAATGGATATTTGGAGCTGTTCCAACTGTGATTTTTCCGCAGAAGGCAAATCGTTTCTCGTAAATACTCACAGTTAGGAGGACACATAATGAGAAAAACGAAGATCGGGGTCATGGACTTCCACGGCAGCGTGGATATCACCGACCCCTGTTACGACAAAGACGTCTGGTGCCGGATGAACAATGTGAAAATCAGTGAAGGCGAATATGCCTGCTATGTCTGGCGTCATACCGACAAAGGTAAGTATGAGGACGGTACGCCGTATTCGTATTTACTGGTTGGTGCGATTGGGATATACCGAAACGGTGATATACCGCGCCAGAAGGACATGGAGGAAATCGGGAGTATAGGCGTTGACGCCGGGCTGGCTGGGTTTTTCCACAATAAACCGGATTACAGCGACGAGGAATGGGGCAGGTTCTGCGACCGCGTCCGTAATGGCGATGCATGGCTGATAGAGGACGGCTTTTATAGCTCGTCCGGGTACGGCGACGGATGCTATGGCGTATATGCTTATAAACAGGATGGCGCAATCACCGCATTGGAACTCCGTTTTCTGTGATGAGGCGGGGCGCGTGCGTAGTTCTCATGGATTGCGTAGAAAACAATAGGAGGTCACAAAATGAAAGAAACCAAGAATGCACGTTTCCGTCGCGTGGCGGAGGCGCGCGTCAACAAAATTATCCGGATGCTGCGCCTTCTGGGCAACTGCTCCGGAACAAACACCTATGCCTATGACGCCGATGCCGTCGAGCAGATCTTCACGGCACTGCAGATCGAACTGGATCAGGCGAGAAAGCGATTCTCTGAAAACGGGAGAACGGGACGAAAGCGGTTCTCTCTTTCGCAGGCGCCGACGCCGGACACCGTTTCGTATCCGCACATCACGCTGCCCCTGCCGGACGGCACACATCTTCGAGCTGTCGCTTATGCAGATACGACCTATCCGGCCATCAATCTGTATCTACTGCGGGATGGCGAGCCGGAGGAGCTCGTATGCTTTGCGGAATACAACTCGGAGCACAGCCCCTGCCACGAGCTTTGCATCGGCGTCTACACCTCCGATGCGGAGGACACACAGTACTATGGGCCATATCGGCCAGAAAGGGAAACAGAGTATGGAAAAGGTGATTGATAAAAGCCAGGCATATGAAGCCTACCGACTTGCGTGGGATGATATCGCAAAGTTGCTGTCAGATCAGATCAAGGCTGTTCTGGGCCGAAGGTTTCTTCTGCGTGTGTGGCCGGAGGATCAAGGATACTGGGGCGCCCGTGCACTGCATGGGCTGTTTTCGGTTGCTAATCTGAATCGGCTGCTGGATGCTGTACAAGCAGACGCGGAGACCCGCATGGAAACTCTGCCGGAGGATTCAGAGGCCGTACACGGTTTCGGCATGACACTTGGCTCGCTTCTTTTGAAGGCCGCTTTACAGGCGGACTGGAAGTGTGAGATGGTCGAGGACGATGCACTCTGGCTGATCGGTTTTGTCAGCTCGGAAACGCGGCCTTACACAGTGAGCGGTCTTTTAAGAACGCTCAATCCGGATACGCTGATGTCGGCCAAAGAGATTCTGACATACCTGAAAGACAACGACAGCACTGACCGCACGCTCAGTGATATTAGGCTGCGCTATTATGCCGCGCACGGAAATGAGCTGTGCTGGCGCTATCCCATCTGCGACGGAATCCATGCCGGTGCGTTTATCCTGGCCACAAAAGACGGCTATCTGAGTCTACCCTACAACAGTATGGACGAGGAAGACTATGAAATCCTGGTATTGGATGACGCTGTATTTCACGATCCGGCATCACTTACTACCTTTCTGTCAAACTGGGAGGATTTCTCTGCCGACCTGACGGATGCCATGCGCGAGATGCGCCGCATTCTGGAAGGAGGCGAAGAGGATGCCTGATGCGGTTAAACCCGAGATCTGTCTGACAGGAAAGCTTCTGTACCCGGTACATATCGGCTTACCGGCATATATTCAGGAGACTGACGGATACCGAAGGACTTCCACAGTCTGTGCTATTCTGGCAGACACACAAGAAGCTACCGTGATTGAAACGCGCAATAGCGTGTATTCCATTCAGAAAGTATGAGGTGCAGTATGAACAACAATATCGACTGGATCATCCATCTTGTAGCAAACGGAGCCTGTGACGAGTGCGGGAAGGAGGAAAAAGGATTCCTGCCCTATACCTGCAATGCGCATACTCATGGCATGGAGAAATATGGCCACCCGGATTTTCAAGTGATCCTGAGTCTTCCTCCCCGTGAAATCGGAAGGATCCTCAACACATTGGGGCTTAGGGTTCAGGAAGGAGAACGCTTTCAGGCCGGCAGGTATGTATCCGGCATCTATGCCGACTGCGATATCCGTCTGGATGAATTTCGGGAAACGGGACGCGATGTGCTGCGTGCAGTCATACCGGATCGGCAGAATCGCTTTCCGGAAGACCCACAGTGCGAAGAACCATATCGACTGCAGAGCATGGATACAGAGGATCTGTATGAGAGAGAAGGTGCATTGTCGTGAAAATTGCCATCTACCAGATTGCGATAGAGCGCGATGAGAACCGTCTTGCGTTTCAGAGCCTGAATCACATCATATCGGTCAGCAATGGTCGAGTCCCTGCAGAACTTTACGACTGCGTTTTTGCCGGAGAAGTTTCTGCGCAAACACTGGAGGATATATTCTATGTTTTCAACATGGAGCACCCTTCCGGTTACAAAGGGCGGTCACTCTCGGTCTCCGATGTAGTGGAAATATTTCTTGCATCAGGAGGAAGTGAGTTCTATTACTGTGAGCCAATCGGGTTCAAGCGGATTCGCTTTGAAAAGGAGTAAACCAAACGCTGAGCACAAAAATAAATCAGGCTTTACAGCACAAACAGGAGGCGTCGAATTATCGGCGCCTCCTGTGGCCTAAAAGGAGAATATCACAATGAACATCGAAGAAGTCTTATCAACAACGCACAGAATCTCTCCTCGTGAGAGGGTTCCCTTTCACTGCACCTGCTGCGGCGAGTGCTGCCGCCATGTCCGGCAAAGCGTTCCCTTGGAAAGTCCGGATGTATTCCGGCTGACACGGCTGCTGCGGGAAAAGGATAAGGGAATCATTTGCATGGACGACTTTATTGCGCGGTATACCGAACTTGCCCTACTGGACGAATGTGGGTATTTCATGCTCATGCTGAAAGTTACAGGTGTTGACGACGCCTGTATTTTTCTGAAAGAGAATCGGTGTATGGTCCATGCGGCAAAACCAAGAACCTGCCGGATCTATCCATTCGTTGCCGGTATCGGAGATGACGGCCAGCCGGAATATCTGGTGAGCCGCGAAAAGGAACACCATTTCAAAGGCCCGGCCGTTCATGTAAAGGCATGGATGAAACGGCGGTTTACCGAGGAAGACAAAGCGTTTCTCAGAATGGATCTTGGTTCTGCTCGGGATATTGCACGACTCATGCGTCGGATACCCGAATTCCATCGGCAACAGGCGATGCTCCTGTTCTGGCGATATAAGTATTCGGATTTCGACTTAGATCAGCCGTTCCTAACGCAATATGCAAAAAATCTTCAACAGCTCAAGGCCGCACTGTCCCTGTTGGCGGAGCAGCCATAACCGACACACCCCGACTGTTATTCTATAAAAAGGAGAAGTAAAATGGATCAAAGATTACGACACATTGTGGAGCACTACGACGAGATGTGCATCGGAACGGATGAGCATTTTCGTTTTCACTGCAAGCAGTGCGGGAAGTGCTGCATCAACCGGGAGGATATTCTCCTGAATCCCAAAGACCTCTACAACATATCCAAGGAGCTGGGACTTGCGCCACGGGACACCATTGCACAATATTGCGAGGTATATCTGGGGCAAAACTCCCGAATCCCCATTGTACGGCTCAAGCCGAGAGGATCTATTAAGCGTTGCCCGCTGCTCAGGGACCGGAAATGTTCTGTTCATAATGCAAAGCCTACGGTTTGCGCCCTGTTCCCACTGGGCCGCAGCATAAAGCTGGATGCGAAAGAAACGGATCCGAACGCCATTGAGCGTGCCAGGATCCAGTATATCATCAACTCCATTGAGTGCGGAGATCGTTCCGAAGAGCATACCGTACGCGAGTGGGTAGAAAGCTTCGGCATACCCATCCACGACAACGATTTTATTGCATGGCAGAAAGCGCTGTTCTCTGTAAGACAGCAAATCGTGGAGCTGGAGAAAATGCTTCCTGACAAATCCATGGAGCGGGTCTGGTCCATTACCTATCAGGCGCTGTATCTCAATTATGACATTCAGGAGGATTTCCGGAAACAGTTCCAAAAAAACAGCGACCGTCTTATCGACGCACTTGAACATCTGCCGGCATTGTGGAAGGAGCTCAGCCATGAATGATGACCGCAACCGTAGCCAAATCATTCGCATCGATGCACGTAACTGCTTTGTGGAAAGTCTGAATGATGCCTTTGAGATCGGGAAAGCGCATTTTACATTTGCCTCCTACGACCTCAGCAAGCCCTCCGGCCAGCGTCAGACCAACAGCATTCAAATCTACATCGATATGGCGGAGGTGTTGGAGTTGTGCCGGAAGCTGGTGGGTGGTGAATTGCGCTATCTTATGCAGGCTAAGAAGAAAAATGGTGACAGCACGCCGCTCTATCAGTGCCTTGGCGGCACTTCGGCGGAAAAGCTCGCAAGGTACGGACGGGCACGAGCGGATGGGAAAAGTCTGTCGCGGACTGCGCAGCTCGTCTGCGGCAGTAAGACGGATTTTCTTTTCGTTGCTGACAGCGGTCCCGGAGAAACCAACGCCAAAGGTCTGATCGTACCGCGGTTCGGAAAGAATCCTGAAAACCATGTCTCGGTCAGCATGACTTTTGAACTGTTCAGCGAGCTTATGCTGATGACCAAAACCCACTACCAGTCATGGCTGACGGCATACTATCTGCAGAACCCGATAAAATCAGCGACAATGCCGGCACAGGAAACGTATGCAGCGCCTGATAACGCCCCGAATACACTCTTCTGAGGTACAGCCCATGAGGTTTCGTACATTCAGAGAAAGTATCCGAAACATGGATGGTGTGTGGACAGGTAACGATGCGTATTTTGCACAGACACAATCGCAGTATACTGCAGCCTTTTTGCCGGAGTATCCGGAGAAATCTAAGAGGGACAGTACAATCAGCTGTTGCTGGCTCAATGGAGGCTGAGGCTACAGCGGCGTGTATGCCGAAGAATTAAGGGTGAAGAATGGCTGCGTATATCGGGGTTACGCCCTTCTATCAAACGGAGTCGATGATGTCGAGGCGGTTCATGCCATCAAAACGATTGAGGATTGCCTGTGGAAGCAGTATCCTCAATACTGACCTTTCAGCGATACAGTATACCAGTGCGGAGGAGCTTGCTTTTGCAAGCTCCTCCGTTTTGCGTATAAGCATCTTTTGCGGCATCAGGTAATGCTCCACTCCCGCGCCTTTGTCTGCTCTGAAATCATACGGGCATACCATCCGTTTTGTGCCAAAAGCTCCTTGTGGTTTCCGCGCTCACTGATTATTCCTTTGTCCAGAACAAGAATCTGATCCGCTCCGATGATCGTGTTAAGACGATGCGCAATGACAATTACCGTCTTGTCTTTCATCAGAGCGTCCAGCGCCCTATGAATCTCTTTCTCATTGTCTGCATCCAAACTGGAAGTGGTTTCATCCAACAAGACGATAGGTGCATCCTTGATGAGAGCGCGTGCAATGGAGATTCGTTGCTTTTCGCCGCCGGAAAGGGTATTTCCACCTTCGCCCACCACGGTATCGTAGCCGTCCGGCAACGCCGAAATAAACTCGTGGCATTGCGCTGCCTTTGCTACCGCGATGATTTCCTCCATACTCGCACCCGGCTTTCCCACCCGGATGTTGTTCGCTATGGTGTCATGCAGCAGATAAACGTCCTGAAAGACGATGGCCATTTTCCCTGTCAGCACATCCGGTGACTGTTCCCGAATATCTGAGCCTCCAATCGTAATGGAGCCCTTTGACACATCCCAAAACCGGGAAATCAGGCTGATGATCGTGGTTTTACCACTGCCGGATGGCCCTACCAGTGCCGTCGTCGTCCCCGGCTTCACAGAAAAGGAAACGTCATGCAACACGGGTACATTCTTTTCATAAGCGAAATTTACATGGGAAAAGCTGACATCAAATGCGTTAAGCTGCGCTGCATCCTCACGATACGGCAAGGGTGCCTCCTGCCGAACCTGTAAGATGTTCTCCGCCGCCTTACTGAGATACTTCAATTCCGGGTACAGACTGCCGAGCGTTGCCATCATGCTGGAAAGCGATACGCCTATCATCAGTAGGGCGATCATGCGCTGTGTATCGATTACTCCCGCCTGATATAAGGCCGGAGCCAAAATTAACGCTGCCGGAAGAATCAACGAGGTCACAAAACTGAAGGAGATAGAAAAAGGCATAATCGAGAGTTCCAGTTTTACGGAATCTTTTTTTAAGGAGGTAAAGCTATCGTCAAGGCGCTGAAACTTTTCGCCTGTCATGTTATAGAGCTTAAAGGTTCTGATTCCATTGATGTACTCCACAATGCGGGAGATCACACGACTAACGCTTGCCCGCTGCCTGCCGCCGTATTTCTGTGACATCTCTCCACTCAGACGCATTAAAGGGAACGCAATCAGGATCAGCACCGTAGCAATCAGTCCATACTGCCATGAAACCATAAAGGCAAACAGGAGGGCCAGAGCGCTGAAGAACAGCACCTTTATCAAGCTCGCCAGAGAATGTGTCAAAACCTGTTCAAAGTCTGTAATATCCGTAGTCAGCGTACTCATGAGGCGGCCAATGCTGTTCTTATTGAAATACCCAAGATTCAGGCTACGAATATGATCGCCGAGAGAAAGGCGTTGCTGCGCCGAAATATCTGCACCGCGATACTGTACTTGCGTATAGTTTATGGAAAAAAGGATCGCCCGCATGAGAAACAGCAGTACGAGAATGACGCCGTACAAGGTCAATCTTTGCATTGTAAAGACGCCGCCGATCAGCTCGATAATCGTCATAATCATTGTGCTGAACATACCCATGTGAAGCAGGGCATCCACACAGGACAGCACAATGGGTAGATACAGAGACTTTATATTTTTACCGGCTACCCGGCGAATCATTTTGAATGTGTAATTCATGCTGTCACCTCCTGCGTATAACTGCGCCACATATCGGCATACCGCCCGCCCTTTGACACCAGTTCATCATGTTTTCCTTTTTCCAAAAGGCGTCCTTCGTGGAATACACAAATCTGATCTGCGCCCGTAATCGTATGGAGCCGGTGAGCGATCATGATGGTGGTTTTGCCTTTCAGCAAGTGCGATAAGGCAAGCTGGATTTTATGTTCGTTTTCCAAGTCCGCAAAGCTGGTCGCTTCATCGAAGATAATAATGGGAGAATCTTTCAAAATTGCCCGCGCAATGCAAATTCGCTGCTTTTCTCCGCCCGACAGCTTTACGCCGTCCTCGCCCAATTTAGTTTTGTAGCCATTCGGAAGGCTCATAATAAAATCGTGAATCTGCGCAGCTTTGGCCGCGGCCTCTACTTGCTGGGGCGTAGCTTCTTTGTTTCCAATGGCGATATTTTCATAAATACTGTCATGCAGCGTAAAGGTTTCCTGAAATACAAAGGACACCAAGTCCATCAGATTATCATTTTTCAATTCTAAAATGTTCTTTCCGCCGATGCAGATGCTGCCCTCCGCGACCTCCCAAAACTTAGGGATAAGCTGTGCAGCGGTGGTTTTTCCAGCCCCGGAAGCCCCGACAAAGGCGGTCAGGCTGCCCGCTGGCAGAGACAGCGTGATGTTTTTCAGCACGTCGCTCTTGTCATATCGGAAAGTAACGTCCTCAAAGCTCACACCATAAGGCTGTGCGCGGTCTAAGGTCTGTATTCCCTCTGTTGTGCAGGGCAGATCCATAATGGTTTGGATTCGCCCCACGCCGCTCATGATCTGACTGAACATCATGGCAAAATTCATCAGATTGAGCAGACCGGAGAGAAACACCATACTCATGACCATAAAATACAAATAATCCTGCATGGGCAATGCTCCCCGGAAGTAGAGCAGGCCGCCCAGCGGCAGGGCAAAAAGGATTCCGCTTTCAACCAATGCCACAAACAGGCCGTAGGTATATCCCTGACTTTTGGTGCAGCGTTTCCAGAACGCATTGTATTCCTCTACCGTGTCTGCATAGTCCCGATAGCTCTCAGCGGTCATATTGTAGGCTTTCATTACGGGCATCCCGTTGATGAACTGCATGATCGCCGTGTTCAGCTTTTCCAGCAGGCGATGATAGGTCGGCATCTGTTTCCCGGTAATCGCCATTGCCACACCTTGAATAATAAGCCCCAGCACCACAGGCACCAGCAAGCACAAAGCCATGGGGACATTGATCGTGAGCAGGTAAATGAATACGATCACAGGCGCGCATATTGCAGAGGTCACGTCCGGAATCTGATGAGCCAAAAATCTCTCAATCCGTTCCACATCTTCAATGATGACTTTTTTGATCTCACCCGAAGCATGGTCGGTGAAGAATCCCAAATTCACTTTTGCAATGTGCCTGCTGATCTGCGTGCGCACGTTGTATAGCGTGTTAAAGGCTCCAATGTGAGAAAATGTTCCTGAAACAATGGAGCAGAGAAATTTTCCTGCAATCGCTGCTGCGGCAATCAAGCCATAGCGCAAAGCATTTCCTTCACCATCCAGCAAAACCAAGATGCTTCGATACACCATGACATACGGGACAAACGAGCATAATGCGCTGGCAATCCCGAACAGGGCAGATACAAACAGATGCAATTTATACTTCCCGGCCAACTGCATTAAATAAGCAGTGCCGGATTTTCTTTTCTTTTCCATAGCGCCTCCTGTTATTCCCGCATGGCGGCCATGAGCCGCCATGCGTCATCAATTTGAAAGTCATCTGCCAAAGTGCCGTCCCGGATCACAAGCGCACGGCTACAAGTGGCAAGGGCACATTCCAAGTCGTGGGTAATCATCAGGATGATATGGCCCTTTTGGGCAAGTGTGTGAAGCTGCTTGCTGACAGAGCGCATATTACGGCCATCTAAGCCACTGGTAGGCTCATCCAGAACGATGACCGGTGCTTCGTTCAACAGGGCGACAGCCAAAGCAAGACGCTGTTTTTGTCCTCCTGACAGGGTTGCCGGATGCCGGTCTGCAAACTCTGCCAAATTCAAGAGCGTCAGCAACTCGTCCGCCCGCAGTTTCAATGTGGGCGTTTCCTTTTTGCCAGTCAAAAGTTCGTCGGTCAGGCTTTCTCCGAATAACTGGCTGTCCAAATCCTGCATGATATACCAAATCACACCGCGCCGTCTGCTCTTTTTCAATGGCTTTTCCGCAAAGCGGATCGTACCGCCGTCCTCCTTCAGGAGCCCTGACAGCAATTTCCCCAACGTGCTCTTTCCGGCCGCATTGGGACCCACAATCGCAACGATTTCTCCCGGTGAGCAGGAAAACGAAACGTCCTTCAACACTTCATGCAAGCCGAACCGCTTGTGTAGTCTCTCAACGCTTAACAAAGGCTTCTGTTCAGTTTCCTTACCACTATTAGCAGGGAATGGCAAGTTCAAGAGTTCCATACTGCGAAGCCCCCACTCGAAAACCTGCTCATGGGGCAGAATATTCATTTCCTGCGGCGTCATCACGCTGACGATTTCACCCTTATTCAAATAGACGATCCGATCTGCTATATCACGCAGATAATAAAGCCGATGCTCTGCAATCAGAATCGTCTTTCCTTGCTTTTTCAAAAGACAAACAAACGCTGCAAAATCCTCCGTAGCACCCATATCCAGATTGGCAGAGGGTTCGTCCATCACATAGATATCCGGGTCAATCGCCTCCGCAGAGGCGATTGCTACCCGCTGCCGCATACCATAAGAGAGGTATCGAACCTTCTGTTCTAAAAGGTCCGTAATGCTCAATGCCTCCGCTACGTCCTTAACTCTTTTCACGATCTCGTCATGAGGGACACCGTAGTTTTCGCAGCCAAAGGCAATTTCGCCTGCTACCTCATTGGCAAAGAACTGGCTACGCGGGTCCTGAAATACATTCCCGACATACTTGCCTCGTTCCCATGAGGGAATCTCCGCCATGTTCTTCCCGAATAGCCATACTTCGCCGCTGAGCTCTCCCGTGAAGAAATAGGGGATCAGTCCATTTATCACGCGGGTCAAAGTACTCTTTCCGCTGCCGGAGGGGCCCGTCAATACGATGACCTCCCCCTTTTCTACGCTGAGATTGATATGCTTCAACTGATTCTCCGTGTCTCCGTAGGAGAAACTGAGATTTTTAATTTCAATCGCTGGATTCAATTTCTCACCTCACACTAAGATACACATGGCCGCTGTTGAAACAAACAGCGCAATCATGACGCCATCGCTTACAGCCATCTTGTTTAAGTAGTAGCCTTCCTTCTTGTAGGGACTCTCAATCCCGCGAACAACGCTGGATGCCGCCAACTCGTCTGCAATTTTCAAGGAGCGAAACACCATCGGTACGACCACATATTCAAAGGTGTTAAGCGGATGTAAAACCACTTGAAGCGGAGAGAGCAGAAGTCCGCGCGTCTTCATGGCATCCAGCACATCAGAAAACTCCGAAGCCACCGTTGGAACAAAACGCAGTATGACAATCACCGTCAGCCTTACGGAGGACGGAAGCGGCAGTTGCCGGAGGGCAGCAGTCAGCTTGCCCGACGGAGCCTGTGAAACAAGATAGACCGCCATAAAGACGGGGATCAGTTCGATCAGGAAAGTAAAAAGCATGGGGGATGGAATATTGATACCATGGCGCACATTGAATGTAAGCCATCCGTAGCTAATGAGGAAAGCTACTAAGAATTTCAGTCCCTTTCCCCAATACCCGAATATTGTCATCACAAGAAACAGTGCGGCGGTGCAGGCAATATGCAGCCACATGTTTTTGCAGAGAAAAGCCACGGCGCAGACACAAACAGCCAATATCAAAAGCGCAAAAATGTTGACGCGGCGGATCAGTTTTGTGTTGTTAATTACGGCTTCCATCACTTTACAATTCCTGCTTTCTGGAAATGGCGTCTCAAAATACGCTGTCCAAAGAGGCAGCCAAGCAGGGCAAGAGCTACCGTGATCGCACAGGCTCCAATCATGTGCCACGGGCTGGAGAGCATATTGAGTTGCATATCAAAGACTTCCTGAGAAAAGCCTTCCGTGGATGCCTTTGCCACATAACTTTCCCAAGCAGCCCAGATCGGAACAGTGTTTCCGATAATCATGCCGAGGCCATAACAAGACCACCCGATGGCGTTGCGCAAAGGCTTCCGATAGCTGTCCTTGCCCAGCATCACAAGCTCGCAGATTACACCTACCAGCAGAAAATAAGGAAGCAGGAATACATAGCCGCCCAATGCACTGATGATGCCAAACACGGCACTCCATACCATCAAAATCCCGTGTTTGTTCAGCCGATTGGCAACAACGAGGTAAAATGTCGCGCAGAAAAATTCCTGAATGCCGGCAGCGCAGTAAAGGTACAGGAATGGAAACGGAAGTGTCAGAGCACCAACCGCTCCATATACTGCAAATGTCAGGACCATCATGGCTGCAATTACCATCACGTCCCGCGTGGTAAATCTTTTCTTTTCAGTCGTAGTATTCATAAAAAAACTCCTTTCAAAAAATAGGTCTGTAGGATTCACAAGAATGAGTTAGAGTAGGCTAACCAACGGGCAAAAAAACACCTCCTTACGCAAAATACAATTTCCATGCACTACCGAAAAAATCTGCAATGAGATGTATTCTGTCAAGTGCTTCGTCCTTTTCCAGCTTATGACGCACAATCTCGAAGAACGCATAATACTGTGCAGAAAATAGAATATGTATTTCGTCCAGCGTCAAGGGACGGCACGAATAGCCCTGGCGAATCATCTCCTGCTGAAAGGTATAAGTCTGTTTTTCTTCTTCCTCAATAAGCTGATCCACAAAGCTTTCGTAGGCACTTCCGGCAGACTGGCTGATAAGCAGGTAGAAAGCATCCTTGTTTGCGAAAATGTACTCCACCAGTACGGAAATAACCTCATCAGAAATATTCCACATATTTTCCGGATGGCCATTTGTCAGAGAATCGAAGCCCCGTTCTCCGCCTTTGCGATACAAATCCAACATATGATCCGCAACTGGGGACACAAGTGCGGCAAACAGGCTTTCTTTGTCAGGAAAATACCGAAAAATTGCGCCGGTGGTCAGCCCAGCTTGTTTTGCAATACTGCGAACGGAAGCGTCGTTATATCCCTTTTCCATGAACTCCTTTTTGGCTGTGTCTAAAATCAGTTGTCTTGTATCTTCACTCTTACTCAGGCTAATCACCTCCCAGAAAAATAGCACTGCTATCTAATTATACACAGGTTGCGTCAAATGTCAAGATAGCAGTGTTATTTTAAGCCCAAATTTACAAACGTAGCAAACGTGGCAAGCAGGGCAAAGAGGGCTCTCTTTTGCATTTTTGGGAAATTTTCGCCTCCGCGAAAACTCCCCTCTGCTTGTCGGGGCAGCGCCCCCAAGGCCCCTTGAACGCGCAAAATGCGCGGCTGCACGTTTCTGCGAAACGCCTAGGAGAGTGACCGTTATTGCCGGTCATGCTCCTTTTTCTTCTCCTCCTCGCGCTCGTTTTTGCCCAGCATACGATCCACGTTCTGCTTGTGGAGCAGCAGCTCGCGCATCTCATCGCGCGAACGCTGGTATTCGGCATACGCCGCCTTTTTTTCCGATAGCAGCTTGGCGTATTCCTCCTGCAAGCTCTTGACGGAGGGCAGTTTTTTGACGCCCCGCTCGTCAAAGGCTTTCTTCACCGCCTTGTGGCGCCCTCATGCTCAGCAAGGTACGGACGGGTATGAAGCTGCAGCACATTTACTTCTGCGGAAGTGTTGATGCTGTGGCCTACTTCAAAAAGCAAAGCGAACTAACGCAAACGGCACGGAAACTCCGTGCCGTTTTTTATTATGCTGCATATTTCAAAGCCTAATCTGCACATGTTTATAGAAAAGAATATGCAGATAATTCAGATGATTGCTTGCGTTTCTGCACATAGTGTGCTATAATTATGTGCAGAAAGGCTGGTGCTGTATGAGAAAATTCGATTACTCCTTTTTGAATAACGGTATGCTGCCGGCAAACCTTGTGAACCTCACTTCCAATATTGCAGCGCTCAAAACTATGGCAGGCGTGCGCAAGGACGAATACACGCAGATTTTCACAGAGCTTGAGGCTGTCGCAAAGGTACAGTCCATCAAAAGCTCCAACGCCATCGAGGGCATTGTGACCAGCGACGAGCGTATCGCCGCCATTGTCAATCAGAACAGCGCCCCGCTGAACCACAACGAAGCGGAGATCGCAGGATACAGAGATGCACTGAACGAAATTCATCTCGGCTATGAGTACATCGACTTTCGGCAGAGCGACATTTTGCGGCTGCACGAAATGATGATGAGCTTTGCGGGCTATGAGTACGGAGGGCAGTACAAAACGGACGATAATGTGATTTTGGAGATCGGCGCTGACGGAAACCGCCGTGTCCGTTTCCGCCCCACACCTGCAAGCGAAACACCAAAAGCAATGGAACAGTTGGAGCTTGCCTATCTGGCTGCCCGAAGCGATGCGAATATCAATCAGCTTCTTTTGATCCCCTGCGTGATTCTGGACTTCCTCTGCATCCATCCGTTCCGGGACGGCAACGGCAGAATGTCCCGTCTGCTCTCGCTGCTGCTGCTATATAAAAACGGCTTTGACGCCGGGAAATATGTGTCCTTCGAGGAACAGATCAACAACTACAAGGCGTATTATTACGAAGCCCTGCGGCAGTCCTCTGCCGGTTGGGAAACGAATGAGAACTCTTATTTCCCCTTTATTGAGAATTTCCTCTCCACCCTCTATATGTGCTATAAGGAATTGGACAAGCGGTTTGCAGTGGTACACGGTAAGAAGATCACGAAGAAGGCCCGTGTGGAAGCGACTGTTCTGAACAGCCTGACCCCGCTTTCCAAAGCTGATATCTGCAAAATTCTCCCCGATGTCAGCCCCACGACCATCGAAGCCGTCCTTGGGGTAATGGTTAAGACCGGCTCGGTAAAGCGTATCGGTGCGGGACGGACGTCGAGGTATATTAAAGCGTAAGAGGTATTATATTCATAAGCAAAAGAACAAGAAACCAACCTTTTGGTCAAAATACAAGACACACATTGCAGCTGTCATTCCAACCGTTCCGAATAGGAATTTCGCATCCTCACAGGCGGCGGAGTTGTGCGCCTTTCGGCGTGTTTCTTCGCTCGCATACGATTTTATTGAAGGGAGAAAGATTACCGTGCATGATTTTATCGGAACCATTTTATATTTTTTTCGAAATGCAATTCCCCTCGCTTTGATCGGCTTGGCGGCAGGTGCAGTAATTCTTGTTATGCTGAACCTGAAGTGCCGTCGAGAAGGAAAATGTTTTCCGAAAGGGCAAGCTGTCGCCTTTCTCCTTCTGTTGTGCTACTTGGGTGGGCTTGCTGCCATCACTTTAATGAACCGTATGGATGGTATGCGAACGGGCGTCCAGCTCCTTCCCTTTTTGGCGTTTTGGGAGGCGTGGAATAACTTTACCCTGCAAATTTGGCTAAACCCTTTGCTGAACATCGCCATGTTCCTTCCACTGGGCGTACTGCTTCCTCTTGCGGTAAAGCATTTCCGACGGTGGTTTTGGATGCTGACCGCCGGGGTCGGCACATCTCTTGTGATCGAGCTGCTTCAGTATGTCCTTGGTCGTGGACAGGCCGATGTGGACGATCTGATATGCAATGTTTTGGGGGCCATGCTGGGGTACTGCTTTTGTATGCTGTTCGTCAGCTTGGTGAGGAAACAATGGAAAACCGCCGGAGTCTATGTTATTTTTCCCGTTCTGTCCATCGCTGCTCTGGCCGGTGTGTTCCTCACCTATCATTTCCGGCCCTATGGCAACCTTGCGGACGGTCCGATCTACAACGCGAAGACCAAGGAAATCGAATGGGTGCAGGAATGTTCTTTGTCCAATGAGCCCGGACCGTCCGGAGTATACCGGACGGAGCCGTTCACAAGGAAGGATTGCGATGCCTTTGCGTCAGAATTTGTTGGGCGACAGGGAGCGGAAATTCGATTCGGTACTCCCGATGTAGATTACTATGACAGCAGAGCTTTCTACTCTGACCACCGCACCTATGCCCTGTGGGTGTATTACAATGATCATTCCTACGAGTACACGGATTATCGCGTGGACAGTGAACAACGATACAGCGAAAAGGGTGGAGCGATCACAGAGGACGGCCTTCGTGCCGCTCTGGACAAGCTGGGCATCGAGATTCCCGTTGCGGCCAGTTTTGTCATCGCGGACGAGAGCGCGGGAAGGTACGCTTTTCGGGCAGAATGTGTAGTAGAGGACGATGTGCTTACCAATGGTGAATTGGTCTGCTGGGTGGCAGAGGGCGGTATCCTCTACAAGGTAGACAACCATCTTTCTGTCAGCACCCTTCATGGAAATGCTGCAGTTATCTCTTCCCAAGAGGCGTATGAGCGCCTTTGTGCTGGGCAGTTCTCTTGGCGTGATGTGCCCATGTTCAACTATTTGTCCCCACGGCAAGTGCGAGTCACTGACTGTAAGCTCGAATATATGACCGACAGCAAGGGATTCCACCAGCCCGTTTACTTGTTCACCCTCTCAGATGAAAATGATGCCGCACTGCGGGGCGGTACCGGTTGGACCACTTTCGTTCCAGCTTTAGCCGGATAGCAGATTCGGCGAGAGTCGTGGATCAAGTCTGCATATCCAATAAAATGTTGTCGCTCAGATAAACTTGGGATCAAAGAAAAAACAAGTCGAGGGAAATTCCCTCGACTTATTTTTTCGTGCCCCGTACCGTTCGGTCTGCCCCATAGGTCACATTGTGTACCTATGAACATGAACCGTAGAATCACCTGCCTTTCCAATGCTATGTTATAAGAATCGCTGCAAGCTCATATACGGCCTATTGCGGTCTGACTGCACCTCACTTGCGGAAGTCATAAATACCGCTTGTGTCGTTCACCAAGCACGAACTATTCCTTTCGATTGGCTACAGCTTGCAGGCAGATCGACAAGAGGATTGCACAAGAAACCGCATAACTTGCAGCTGTCATTCCAACCGTTCCGAATAGGAATAACGGAACAATCGAAAGCAGTAGTGAGATGACGCTGCAAACAAACATGGCTTTTCTGAGGCTGGCAGCGTTGTCAAATTTGAACAAGGCAATTACACCAAGCAGGATAATCAAAATTGTCAGGATTCCTGTCAACAGCGGCGTGAAATTCGCATACCCTACGGGGAGCAGACTGAAATATGAATACACTTCAATAGTTTGTTTGGTTGGACTTGTCGCGAACACCATGACAGTACCGATCGGTAGTATCTCTAAAATTAACGCTATACCCTGTAACGCAAGAGCGGACAGATGATAGGCTCTATTCGTTGCTTTCATTGAATCCCTCTTCTTTCGTGTGTAGATGTAAAGAATTGCTATTGCAACAATGATAAGACCCAGTGTCCAGATATAACTTTGACTTACCAAAAATAGCGGTGAAATTATGAAAGCGATGCCAATAATGAAAATGGTTACACTTATTACACTTGCAAGCATACGCTTTGAATAATTCAGCGCCTCCAAAATAATATTGTCAGCCCGCTCTTTCATATCTACCTCCTCTATCTTTTTTCCAGACAGCAATTCAGTGACGGAAACGCCTAAAACATCTCCAAGGGGTTTTAACAACGAAGTGTCAGGAAGTCCTTTTCCTGTTTCCCATCGTGAAATTGCTTTATCTGTTACCATAAGATTTTCGGCCAATTCCTTTTGTGTAAAGCCCTTTTGTTTTCTGAGTTCGGCAATAAAGCGGCCTGTTGTGTTCTTATCCACATGCTCACCTCCTGCTGAAAACATTTTAACAAATCACCACTTAGAATTGAAGCCTATGAATCGTAGAGTTGGCACTTTTTCAGTCTTCAAAGGGGATATTCTTATAAACATTATACCTTAAAGAAGCAAATCCTTCTATCGCCATCTATTACAGCTAAATAACTGCCGCCCATCATAGCGGCACACGAAGCAGCAAGTCTTGAAAAGGATTGGCTGCTTTTGAATTACATCTACGTGGCATATCCGCCGCTGAAGCAACCGTCAGCGGCGGGCATCATTTCTCACTCCACCAACGCCTTGCCCAA
>OGLM01001445.1_pt1 | contig 24659 bp, 25 predicted proteins | sample 1572531 | NCBI WGS metagenome assembly OGLM01 (sample SAMEA2581909, study PRJEB24529) | metagenome | biome: Human gut stool | place: China | collected 2011 | reverse complement strand
TCGGCGTAATGGTGGTGGTCGAGGCAAAACACATGTGCATGCAGATGCGCGGAGTAGAGAAGCAGAACGCCATAACGACTACCAGCGACTTCTCAGGAGCATTCAACCAGGCCAAGACGCGCGAGGAGTTCATGAACCTGCTGCACAGCGAAGGAAAACATATCTGACGCAACAAGAGCCGTAATAACGACATTGCGGACATTGGTTTTCGAACAAAATTCAGACATAACGTAAAAAATTACATTATGCTGATGCAAGTTTTTCGCCTGCAAACTATTTAATAAATAGTAACAACAAATAAAAAGAAAAGATAAAATGAAAAAATTAAACAACTTATTCATCATCCTTCCGTGCTGTTTCGGAGCCATGTCGGCAACATCATGTTTGAACAACGACGACAACGGCGGAATAGACCCGGAACTTTACCAAACCTACCTGACCAACATTTCAGGAACTTATTACGGAGACAATTCAGACTGGAGATACCAGAACAAGATTTATTTCTACAACGACACCATCACTGGCAGCACACTGTCAGAAAAGATCGACTCAATTGTAGGTATTACCATAAGTTTCTCTAAATACGACTCCACTTTCGCCATTACAAACGTCCCCGGAAGAGTACTTGCAAAGGAAATACCTGACGAGTACAAGGAGATGAGGGAAGCTATCGACGCTGCACCTATGCAGACAATCAAGGGTAAATTCATATTCTACAGCATCAGCTCTTACGCCTACTACATGATATACCCTGAAACCGTGACATACGAAGACCTGAACTATGGCGGCGAAACCCACGACGTATCCATCGTGTTCTGGTCGCCGGTGGCATCAGGTGTTTACGGCTACATGGATAAGAAACAGGTCGTAAACCTCAGCGTATACCTTGCCTCGGTATATGTAGACGACAAGAAGGTTATCGACATATACAACGGTGTGGACGCAGGAGAGGAACAGGCCATGGCGCAACTTCTCTTTGTCGGCACAAGATAACAGCGTAAACCATAATAAAGAACAGTGAATCCCTTGCCCGAAACGTTCGGCGCAAGGGATTTTTTATTTGTACTGCCACCATTTCCCGATTATTTTGGCTATCTTTGCAATATCATCAAACCTAAAAGACACATCATGAAGAAAATCATTACCCTCTTACTCATTTTGGCGGCGTTCGTCAACGCTACGGCTCAAGACATCACCGGCAGCTGGACAGGCAAGCTCGACATAATGGGCACCAAGCTAAACCTCGTATTCAATATAACAAAAGGCAGCGACGGCAAAATAGGATGCACCCTCGACAGTCCCGACCAGGGAGCCAAAGGCATACCCGCCGAAATCACCGTAACCGACGGGACAGCTGTGAAAATCACAATCCAACAGCTCGCAGTCGTGTACGAAGGCCGGCTGGCAGACGGCATGCTGAAAGGCCAGTTCACGCAAAACGGATTCTCGTTTCCGCTCGACATGAAACCCGGAACCGTTAAACAGGACCGCCCGCAGACACCACAACCGCCCTACCCCTACACAACCGAGGAAGTAACATTCACCAACAGCGACGACAACGCCACCCTTAGCGGCACGCTTACCTACCCCACAGGTTTCGACAAACAGAAGAAAGGCACCGTGCCCGTCGTCATAATGGTAACCGGCAGCGGACAGCAGAACCGCGACGAAGAACTGTTCGGACACAAGCCGTTCCTCGTCCTGGCCGACTATCTGGCACGCAACGGCATAGCCTCCCTGCGCTACGACGACCGCGGTACAGGCAAGTCAACCGGTAACGCTGCTCAAGCCACCACCGAAAACAACATGAAAGACGCACTGGCAGCCGTCAATTACGCACGCAAGACAGGCAAGTTCGGCAGCGTAGGAGTGCTCGGCCACAGCGAGGGAGGCACCATAGCCTTCATGCTCGGCTCACGCAGCAAGGCAGACTTCATCGTCAGCATGGCAGGACCCGGCGTAAGCGGCGACAGCATACTCATTGAGCAAAACCGCATGGCACTCGCCATGACCGGCCTGCCACCCTACATGACCGACGCCTACTGCACCGCTTTAGCCGGCGTACTCGCCTCCATATCCGACGGCACAGCCATGGCCTCGCCTGAAGAAGCTGTAAGAAAAGCCACCGAAAAAGCCGGCAACAACCTACCCCAACAGCTTGCCGACAACCTCGCCCAAGTAATAAAGACTGCCACCCCGTGGCTCAAATACTTCATAGCTTACGACCCGACTGACGATATTAAGGCAACAAAATGCCCCGTCATGGCAATCAACGGCGAAAAAGACACCCAAGTATCGGCACAGACCAACACAGCAGCCATACGCCGCCTGCTGCCCGGCAATCCCTCAAACACCATAAAGACCTACCCCGGCCTCAACCACCTGTTCCAGACATGCACCACCGGCCTCGCCATCGAATACGGACAGATAGAAGAAACCATCGCGCCCGAAGTCCTCAAAGACATAGCCGAATGGATAAACACGGTAGGCAAAAAGAGATAACAACCAACAACACCAGCGGCACGCCCGGCAATCACTGCCCATGACAGGCACAACCATTGATAAAACATTATCACCCAACCGGCATGCCAACCAAAAACCGGTACAAAAACAAAAGACGGCCTTTCGCACTCCGAAAGACCGTCTTTTGCATTGCAAAAGGCCATGTTTTACAAGCTTGTGAAACTATATATTATGAATAAAACTTGGAAAGAAATAAAAATACAAGTTAGTTACGATTTTAAAACAGCCCTACAACTTAATGCCCTTGGAATCAAATATAAATTGCCAATAAAAGCATAATAGTAAATACTTTTGTTTATAAATTAGGCCTGTGACCTATCCGGGCATTCACTTTCCGTAATAAACATCCATTACCTGCCGTGCTATTTTGTCCCAGTCATATTTTGTCATGTCATAGCCCACATGAATCCGGCCTTGCTTAATCACCCCTTTCAGTTTTTCTGCCAGCTCGTTAATGTTTCCCAAATGGAAATAATCACTCCTGTCAAGCCCCACCTCCAGGTTTGCAGGAATGTCACTTACAACAACCTTCACGCCATAGCTCATCGCTTCAAGTAACGCAATCGGCAAGCCCTCGTGGCTCGACGGCAAGCAGTAACACATACAGTTAGTCAGCAACGAGTGCAACTTACGCCCTTTTATAAATCCCGTCAGCACCACGCCGTTCTTCCTTGCCATTTCCTTCAAGCCTCTCGAATAGTCGTCTTCAAAGTCTGTGTCACCTGCCAGCACCAGCTTGATATCATCGCCGTCTTTACTTTTTAATTTTTCATTATTAATTCTCCTGAACGCTTCCACTAAATGATGCAGGTTCTTTTCCGGCACAAAGCGACACATGCCAAGAACATACTTACCCTTCTCGATGCCAAGTTCCTTAAAATATTCTGGATAGTCACATATCTCAGGCTCCGACACGCCATTGTATATCAAATGTACATTCTTTGTTCGTCCGTATTTATCCTTAATCAAATTGCGAATCACGTCACTGATAACAATCACGTCGTCGGCAAACATGCAGCCCATGCGCTCGCCCAACTTCAGCACAGCCTTTGCAGCTTTGCCCCATTTGTCCCTATCATAATCAGGTCCGTGATGTGTAAACACCACCTTCATGCCCAGCATTTTGGCGTATGGCACCAGCAGAGCCGGCCCGATGGCATGTATGTGCAGTATGTCCGCTCCCAGTTTCTTGGCCTTATTTATAGCCCTGTATGTATGGATAATGGCTTCAAACGACTTCTTTTTCGGCGTCTCAATATCTACCAGCTTTACGCCTTTCCATTCCTTCAGTCCGTCGCTGACATAGCTTTTACGCCTTATCACCGTTACGTCTTCGCCCATGGCTGCAATTCTCGGAAACAGTTCCTCACAGTGCGTCTCCACTCCGCCCATGACATTAGGGATGCCACGGGTACCGGTAACAACAATTTTCATAAAATTTTCCGGATTAAAAATAAATCATTACTTTTGCCTCGTCATAAGCAAAAGTCCATGTCAAAGTTTTTTCTCAATATAAAAGAATCAGCCCAGCACGCCGGCATAATTCTTCTTTCGTGCCTCTCCGCCCTTTGGCTTTTAATTAAGGGCAAGAGAATCAAGTAAGTATTGAAAGTAAGACGTTCTTCACTTAAATTATCATCTGTCGAAGTTCAGGTCTCCCTGTTCGGGGTCTTGTCCTACTTCGCAGTATTTAAAGTCTAAGCAGGCTGGTTTGCCTTGCATTGAGCGTAGCTTGTTCTTCAAAGCCCATTTCAGCGGATATTTGATATACTTGTGCATCACAGGACTAGCCGTACCCACCATCCAACAGTTCTTCGGGCATTTGCGTACCTTTGCGCGCACTCTGGCAGCCTGTTCGCTGTTCCATATAGTCATAAAGTCAGCATCATGTATGTTACCCATGCTCCAGCTCTTCGGCGTGTCGCTTCCAGCTGGCTTCAGTTTGTCGTTCGACACGTTGTTAGGGTCGGCAGCCAGCTTCTCGTTATATTCTGCCACTGTCATGTCGTCGCCGTCCAGTTTCGTCTTGTTCTCGGCGTTCTTGTCATCCATTCTTGTCTCTAGTCCGTTACACGGCATCACCTCTCCCCACGGGTCAATAAAGAAGTTAGCCGTACCAGCCTCACATGGCAGCATGCGTCGGTTACCTTCAATATAGTTTATCAGTCCCATGTTAAACCATGCACGAAACCAACTCTTCGGGCTCTTCTCCTTCAGCTGCCACTCGATTAGTTGCCTGAAGTTTCCACACACCTCGTCATGGTTTGTAATCTTGTTATCCCCCTTATGGAAATAATAAGAATTGTGGAAAGCAGCAGTTGCAAACTCTAGTCCCATTGACAGAGATAGCTGATATAGTTCGAGCATATCTCCCGAGTTATAGTTGCTCACAGTACAACCAAAGCCAATATCCTTCAAACCCATACTCTGAAGAGTCTTTAATGTCTTAATAGCTTTGTCAAAAGTTCCCTGACGGCCTCTAAGTTCATCATTCTTCTCTGCAAGTCCTTCAATAGATATGCGAATACCGATGTTCGGAAATTTCTTAGCCAAAGCTATTACCCTATCCTGAAACCATCCCGACGTAGATATCACAATGCGGTCAGTATGCTTATAGCACTCTTCAACTATTTCATCCAGGTCTTCACGGATGAACGGCTCACCGCCCGTAAGGTTTATAAATTTTAATTTGGGAAGCGAACGAAGGTCAGAGGCTTTTAATTCCTCTTTCTTATCAGTAGGATTTTTCCAAATGTTACACATCACGCAACGCATCGGGCAGCGATACGTCAGAATAATACTTGCGTCTGTAGGACGCGGCACATTCATGTTTGCCATAATATTTATGTTATATTTTTATTATAGATAATTCAGCTAATAAGTACATAGTAAACTCCCTGCAATGATTCTACGAAATGCTAAAAACACTATAGGATTTTTCACAGTTCACTTTATCGTTTTCACTTAAATGTGGTGTTTATTTCGTGTCACAGTTTCAGTTTATTCCTTTTTTATTATCAATCACAGCCTTAAACAATTCCATAAGCTGTTTATAATGCTGTTGTGGAGAATATGATGATACAACTTGTTTATATCCGTTTTCACCCATTTTTTTTGCCTTATCGGCATTGTCAAACATAAACTTTATTTTACTTCTAAAATCATTTATGTCTGCATATTTAAATGTCAAGCCGGTCTGATTTTCATGCACTAATTCTGGTAGTGATCCAAAATCAGTTGCTATAACAGCTTTCTTATATGCAAAACTTTCAAGTATGACATTTGGGAAATTATCATACCATTCAGATGGCACTGTTGTGCACAGACATGATTTCAAGTATGGCACAATTTCTTCAAATTTCTTTCTTCCCAAAAATTCAATGTTATGCTTTTTACCTTTAAGATAATTCTTTAACTCATTTTCATAACCATCATTTGAAAACCCGATAATCTTTAGATTATACTCGGTATTCTCAAATGCTTTTACCAAAGTCATCAGCCCTTTTTGTTTTTCTATACGTCCAACAAATAAGACAAATGGTTTATATTCTACTTCAGGATCAATTTCTTTAAGATTGAAGAAAGTCGGTATATGATATAATTTATTTTGTGGTATACCATATTCTTTAAGCCTTTCCATAGTAAACGAAGAAGGAACTACAAATGCATCTATTTTCTTAGTTACATACATTACATCATGCAGCCATTTTGCTGCCATCTTTATTGCTGAATAAACAGGAGAATTAAGCACACAGCGATATTTCACACAACTCATTCGTTTACCCTTCAGGCAATCCTCACATACACCACATTTGTCATTATAGAACAATGCATTCGGACACATATATTGGAAATCCGATATTCGGTGAATTACAGGGACACCTTCAGCACGTGCAGCATCAACTATACTAGGAGATATTTTATTATGCATCTGCATTATATAAACAATATCAGGGCGAGTATCACGTATTAGTTGACGCATTTTTCTTTTTGCTTCAAAAGAGTAAAACATTCTCGTGAATGACTTTAATATCATTCTCGGCGTTTTCTTCTTGGCTTGTGCAAAATACACCTCGTCATCTACTATATCAAGAAAATATTTTTCATAGTCATTCTTTAGGTTTCTGCTGCTTTTCACGCTAAAAGGAATAACCTCATGCCCATTCTGCTCTAATATTTCTTTTATATTAAAATAATAGCGTTCAGGACCACCGCTGATAAAATATCTATAATTAACTAATAATATTTTCATCGTATATATTTTTTATTGTTTAAAACAAACATTTTGCCTCTTCATAACTATCCAAACTTCCAATGTCAAACCTTTTTCCCGGCATAATCCAAGCATGCATGTCGGTACTCTCACATAGATAGTGAGCAAGGTTGCCTGGAGCATCCAAACCACAGCCATGGTTCATGCAGTCTTTAATAAGCGGTAAATCCTTTTTGCTGTAGATATAAAATGGAGGAACAGCCCAGTTTGACACAGGCTTCTCAGGCTTCTCCTGCATCTGCAGCACTTTCATGTTTTCATCAACGGCAATCACTCCTGTGCGCTGCAGCTTCTTCAGTTCGGGTTCGTTATGGCACATTATCACAGACGTGCCTTTCTCCTTGAAGAAGTCTACAAAACCCTGCAGCGAGAAGTCGAGTATGTTGTCTGCCGCCACGACCATCATGTCGTCATCCACATTGCAGCTGTCAATGGCCAGCAGCAAATCATTAACGGCTCCAAGGCGTGTCTCGTTAGTCTCTGTCCCGTCGTCAATAATTCTTACGGGCTTTGACATTTTATGCTCTGCCGCCCACTTCTCAAAATGGCCTGCAAACTTATGATTTGTTACAATGATATGCTCGTCAATATCATCAATTCTATCTATATCGTCAAGTAGTCTGCCTAAGATAGTGCTGTTACCTATTTCTAACAGTGGCTTCGGAAAATTCTCTGTCAGCGGATAAAGCCTCGTTGCATATCCGGCTGCTATTACTATATTTTTCATATTTAGCTTATTCTGTTATAATTTTAAAGAAACTCAACTCCGTTACTCGGGTTGCAGAAGTACACTTCAAAGGTGTCTTTATATTGTGGAAAACGCTTCAAATATTCTTCACTTACATATTGTTTTATCTGTTCCTCCTTCGACGGATCAACCAAGGCTATACATGCTCCTTTAAATCCTGCTCCGCTGAACCGTCCGCCATATATGCCATCAGTTGTTCGCATTATTTCATATAAGGCAATCAGTTCTTTTGAGCCACATTCATAATTGTTTATCGAACTTTCACAGCTCTCAAATATGAGCTTTCCAAAAGCTTCTATGTCACCACGTTTCCATGCTTCAACACCTTTTCTCACCCTCTCACATTCTGTATAGAAATGCCTTCCACGCTTGGCAAATCTTTCAGGCATCCGGTCGGCATATTTCACGAAGTCAGCTTCAGGTACATCTCTAAGGCGTGTATCTTCCAGTTCCTTCAGCGGCTTGTTCATGTATGCTTCTGTAATCCATGCAGCTGTTTTACATTCAGACACACGCAAGTTATAGTCGGTGCCTGTCAGTTTGCGTGTCACTCCACTGAAGAATACTCCTATTTTGAACGGCATCTGCACGTTGCCGCTACCAAAAGGAATAAGTTCATACTCTGATGTCTCTGTGTCAAGATACAGCAGTTTGTCTGACTCACACAACACCACGCAGGCCTGATCCAATATACCATTTCGCAAGCCTACATATTCGCGCTCTGCCTTGCTTGCATAGCTTATCACATGCATTTTGTCAAGGCTTATGTTGTTTACCTTTGCTATAGCCATTACAAATCCGCATAGCAGTGCTGCCGACGAGGATACTCCGCCTACCGGCATTGAGCCTTTAACTATTCCGCGCACACCTTTTTCCAGATGATAGTCCTGCTATAAAGCCCATACAGCCCCACGCAGATAGTCGCCCCAATTGTTTTGTTTTTCATCCACAGGCTTCTGAACGTTGAAAGTCATCAGTCCTTCAAAACTCAACGAGGCCATTTCTACCTTTCCCGTATCTGTAGCCGAAAACAAGAAATCAATGCCATTGTCGAAGGCAAAACCGCTTACCAGTCCGTGCTGATGGTCAACATGCGTGCCTAACGGACAAATGCGGTATGGCGAAAATAACTGATATAAGGCATCTCCCTTACCAAAGAAGGTACGGTATGCCTGATGTAAGTCATACATAAAAATAAAAAAAAATATAATTCTATGATTATTTCTATCTTTAATAGGATTGAATTACAGTAAATTATTCTAAGATAAAAATCATCAATCATTGTAAAACCTAATGTTTTTATTTGGAAAATAAGATCAATCCTTATTAAGTTTAATAGTACTTATTTACTTTGAAAACCCTCTACTTAATAGTTTTTTATATATTTCATCATAATGTCTAGCTTTTATATCCCATGTATATTCTTTCGCAGCCAATAACATATTTTTCCCTTTACGCCTAACTTTCTCTGGATGTTCAATACAATCAATCATCGCACTAGCAAATGATGTAATAAATTCTTTTTTAGTATTACCATCGAACGTCCAACCAATATCATCATTTAATAATAATCCACTTCCAAAGCGATTTATTGCAATTATAGGCATTCCATTAGACATTGCTTCAAATAAGACGGAACCGCTTGTTTCTCGTATGCTCGGCATTAAAAGGGCATCAGCTTTATCATATTCATTTTTCATTTCTGTAAATGGTATTTTGCCAACAAACACAACATGTTCTTTCAGATTTTTTGATTTTTCTCTTCTTAATTTTAATTTGTGTATTTCTGGCCCATCACCAATTATTCTAACAATATACGTTTTATTTTCAGGAATATTTTCTATGACATCGAATAGGAAATCCAATCCTTTACGATAAATCATCCTTCCTACCATTAAAAAAATACGAATTTTATTTACAGGTTTAATTATATTAGTATTAATACTATCTATAGCTGTGTCAATCTCAACGTGATTTCCACGTTTTAGATATTGTTTTGTTTCTTCATTAGCGTAAATAAAATAATCGCAGCGATTGAACCTACCTGTAGCGTTAAACCAAAATCTATACCAACGATTCATCATATCACGTAAAATTTCTACAAAATAATGTCCTTTTTTATAATCTTGCAAACCTGCAGGTACATATTCGCCACCACCCAAAGGGCCACAAACATATTTTATATTTTTTATTCTTCCATAATCTCCAATAGCTCTTAATTCTATTGGAGTAATCTGATGTATGATATCAATATCAAATTTATTACAAATGTTTTCCGCAATAACAAATGCTTGCTTATGCCATACATTCAAACGTCCTGAATAAAGGAAACCTTTGAACAATCTTTTGTATAAATTGGGAATATCTACATAATGAAACATGATATTATTAATTGGGTTTCGTCGCAAATAATACTCAATATCTTTTTTATGTTCAATCTTAGTTATCACATGTACCGGATGTATTTTTGCCATAGCAACTGACACATTCCATCCTACACGATCTTCACTTCCTGCTATTGGACTACAAGAATATGCTATATATAAAACCTTCATTTACAATTTCAGTTAATTGACGAAATGATATCTTCTTAATAAAATATCATATAATATTTTAATTATATAACAGAATTATATCGTTATATTTTATCTGTTGAATTATAACACAATAAATAATTTATTGTAAAAAATCAAATAAAATTATTTATAAATATAATCAATTAGAGCATCTAAATCAGACTTTTGTTTTTCATATATTTTAGAATAACGTTCTAATCCATTCTTTGAATATTCTTTATAGATATGTTCTTCTGTTATTAGCATCATTCTATTCATTATTTCTTCAATTGAAAAAGGATTAAAATACAACGCACCGCCACTACAAATTTCAGCTATAGATGAAAGCGGAGAAGAAATGACAGGTACACCATACCTCATTGCTTCAATTGGAGGATATCCAAATCCTTCATTTAAAGAAGGGTATACAAACACATATGCATTTGCATATAATTTTTCAAGTTCATCATCATCCACATAACCTAAAAAATCAAAATAACTAGGATTATTTATTCTATATTTAAAGTTTCTACTTGTGGCACCAGTGACTTTCATGCGTATATTAGTTATAAGATTATTTGATATTAATTGATCAAATGCCATAATTGCTCTTAAATTATTCTTTTCCCATCTGTTACCACTAACTAATAAAAAATATTTTTCAACATTACTTATTCTTTCTATTTTAGTTTTTCTTGATGTGTTTGGACTATAAAAAACTGGTATAACTTTATCTTTTAATTTTGGGAAATATGATAGAAGAGCATATTTTGAATGTTCTGAGACTGTAATTAAGCGAAAAGAGGTATTTATATAAGTATTTAAAAAATCATTATATTTTTTTGTAAAATATATTTTTTTAAAACATCTCTTTATAGTGAATTTTAAAATGCTCTTATAGTTTGTTTTATAACGATAAAAAATATTGTCAAATGGAGTTTCAAATTCTCTTAAACCATGAATCGTTCCATAAATATCACAGCATTTTAATTTTGCTAATGTTCCTGGAAGTGCAGAATACAATCGTTGTATATTATTTTCCGTAATAATATCTGATACCGATTTTTCCTTTATATCATATAATTTTATATCATTTATAACGCAAAGTTCCTTTATCTCAGGATTCAACCATTTTCTAGAATCATAAAAGCACGAAAAAACAATTTTACGTTCTATCATACGTTTAAAAATAATCTCACCATATTTTCCTCCTCCATGACGTTTACCGGAAGTATTAGGTTGGGTTGCAACTAAGTCAAACAGTAAATTCATATTTTTTATTTTATATTAAATAATACTTTTATTAATGCTCTTATTCTTTTGTATAAATCATATAGCTTAAACGACAAATCATGCTCCTTTCCTAGTACACGAGCTTCTTCGTATCTTTGTATGTTAACATGCTTTTGAGAAAAGCCATAGCGTCCTTCTATTATTGTAATTGGCATTTCTTTATATTCAAATTTCGCACCATGCTTATACATTTGAAAAACCATATTATAATCGGCACAACATTTAAACGACAAGTCAAACATCAACTTTTTGGCCCATTTTGTTTTAACAAAAATACACTGATGATTAAAGCCCATACTGAGGTAATGAGGATTATCTGAGTAAAAGGGTCTATCAACTTTATGAAGTATTAATCCCTTATTTGAAAGAGAATAATAATCCCCTAATACAGCGTCGCTCTCAGAATCAATATTATGAAATAAATCACTTAACGTTTTATTTGAATAAAATTTATCACCTGCATTTAAGAAAAATATCCATTCACCTGTAGCATGTTCTATACCTTTATTCATCGCATCGTATATGCCTTTATCTGGTTCAGATAATATAAAACTAATATTTTCCGAATACTGATTTATTATACCTAATGTTCCATCTGTACTCGCTCCATCAATTATTATATACTCTACGTTTTCATAATCTTGGTTTATACAGCTTTCAAGTGTTTCCTTCAATATCTTAGAGCAATTATATGTTACTGTAACAATTGTTATTTTTTTCATGACATCTTTTATTTAAATTATTTTTACTATCATTTAAAATTATAAATGGAAATGATAGATATAGTATATAAGTATTATATGCTTCAGCAAATCCTAATAAGACAATAAATAATACAGAAAAGACGGATTCTTTAATGGAGAAAGATCTCTTAAAAGCTAAAAATGTAAAATAAATCCACAATATGAAAAGCGGTATACCATAAGTTGCTATCGCTGATGAAGTTCCGCTTCCTGAACCATAACTACCCTTCTCATCAATAACGTTTAAAATAAATGGATGGTCTGCATATCTTATCTGAAGATTATCCGTATTTCCTATTATTGGAGATTTATCTATATAATAAAAATCAAGTAATGTTGTTGAAAATCTATTTGCAGATCGTAACGATTCTGTACTTTCCCAATCTGCAGCCAATTCTAGTTGTGAATTAACCTTTTCTCTTAAAAAATCAAACTGTATATATGAAAATAATGCAATGGAACCAAAAATAAATATAGCAAATATCGTTTTTAAATTAAAATGGCTCCTAAGATAAAACAATAAAACTAGTATGCCTAAAGCTAAATATCCCTGTGATGAAAATGTTGAAAATAATGCAAGCAATAAAATTATACATTTCTTTTTATGTTCTCTCCACAAAATATCTAACTGATTAAAGAACATTAAGCCTACCATTAACAAATATCCTGCAAATGCGCCAGGTTCCCAAAATGGGCCACAATTTCGATGATCAGCAATTTCATTTACACGCATATTAAAAATAAATATACTTTTATATTCAGGTTTATTAAAAATAGATAATGAAGGAACATAACCAGTAAAAATCATAATGACATAAAAAAATAGACTTGTATAAGCAATTAAGTACATAATATTCATATATGCATATTTAAATCTCTCTCCTAATTTATCCATTACATAAAAGCCTGAAAGCATTAATAGTGGTATTTCACGAAAACATTTTATAGATAGATTATTATATACCAGACTATGGGCTATACCTATTATCCAATAAGCACAGATTAAAATTAATAGCTTTTTTATACTTTGTCTATTCTTTTTGTGAATAGCATATATTATACACATCATTGCTAAAAAATATGATTTGCCCGGTATAACATTACCAGAGGTGAAACCACACATAACAATAAAAAGAAATAAAATAAAATATTCAAACTTAGTTATACACAAAGATTTCATATCTATTAATTATGCGATATATAAATGTACTATATTAATATGTTTATATCCCACTTTATTAAAGTGAAAATACATTACATCTAAAAAGTTAAATTATTTTCTTTATAAATTCTGCAGGATTTCCTCCCCAAACCTCATTAGCTGGTACATCACAAACGACCACACTACCTGCAGCAATCATTGCATGGTCACCAATAGTTACACCTTTGCAAATAATAGAACGGGCACCAATAAACACAACATCACCAATCTTTATTGGAGCATTTCTATGATTTTCAATATCTTTTCGTCGATCTAATCTATCTCGCCAATCAGTAGAATGAAAATTAGAATCCATTATCATACAACCGGCACCTATATTCACGTGATTACCTATAATAATTTCTTCATGGCATTGTATTATTGTATTGGTCATACCAGAATACTCTCCAATAATTAATTTAGCACCTTTTTGCACTGCAATTTTACAACCATTGCCACAATCAATACCACCATTAACACCTGAACTTGCAATAAAATAATCGCCTATAGTAATATCACTTCCCTTATTTATATCTAAAAAAGTGCGCCCAAAAAAACGACATTTTGAGGGATTAAATTTAACTTTATAATTCAGCAACTCACATATTGTTATTTTTTCATTTAATCGTCTGTTTACGCCATGTATCTTTTTCTTGCAAAAAAATATGAACAATACTAATTTTTTAAACATAATAATTGTGTTACATGTTTTATAATATAATACTACTATAAAATATTATTATTTATTCTCTTGTTATATCTATAATATTCCTTAAGCAAATCAATATTTGTCATCAATTTCCAATTTTCTTTTATCCATTCAATATTATTGTCCCACCATCTTGTATTTAATAGAAATTGTATTGTTTGTTCATCAAATCGATAACCAATTATCTTTGCTGGGACACCACCAACTATCGCATAAGGAGGCACATCCTTTGTAACAACAGCTCCAGCCAACACCATAGCACCATCACCTATCTTCACGCCTTCTATAATTTTCACATCATGACCAATCCAACAATCAGAACCAATAACTACTAAATAGCCTGGTTCAGCATATTTAAATTCATCATAAAGTTGGACATCTGTAAATGTATTACCATTTTGCTTTAACAAAGAAAAAAACATTGGGCTTGTTGTCGCAAAGGGATATTTATAAGGATGTCTACCCAAAACAACACAACACTTACCAGCAATAGATGTAAAGCGTCCTATTTTTCCAATAAAACATCCGTCTGTACCTATATATGATCCATAGCCCATATTCCCTTCAAAATATGTATTACCACATACTTTATTCGATCCTTCAAAATTTGAAATTTTATGAATACGAGAATTTCTATTAAATAGAACCTTACCTTTCCATTTATGTTTCAAATGGATATAATTAAATATATTCTTTATCTTTCCCAACATTATCTCAATAATCTATAAATTCCATAAAACTATGATCTATTTAAGCCATATACCAGAAGCCTGTTGTTTTAATATTTTGTTAATTTGAATTGTAAAAAAAATGCTATATATAACGTTTATGAATATCATCGAACAAAGGACACCATACGCACCTATATACCTACCTAATAACAATGACAATGGTATATGAAGTACAAGACCAATAAGAGTAACATACAATTGAAGTTTTATAGTCCCTATTCCATTAATCAGATTTACCTGTAATGAGTCCCAATTATTAATCATCATATATACAGCTACAAGCAATGTCATTAAAAATGGAATATCTGCTTTATCCCCTATCCATAGTTTATAAGCAATAGGAGAAACCACAACCATTATTACCATAATAATAACAGACAACAAATAAACTTTTGTCATTTTTCTGTAAACAGATCTCATCCAATTAAAATCTCGTTTTGTATAAGCATCTGTAAAGGCTGGCCATAAAGGTGATAATATTATTGTGTATGCCATCATTGCAATTCCTATGTATTTGTAAGATATATTATAAGCAGTAACTTCCTGAGGACCTGAAATATTGCTAATTAAGATATTAGTACATTGGAAAAGTATTACAACTTGAAGTTGAATAATAAAAAAACTTGCACCTAAATTGAAAAGATCTTTTATGTATTTTTTTTCAATCGCCTTTATACTTGGCGCAACTTTATTAAATTTTTTATGATAAAGTATTAACGATGCTATAATCACAACCAAGACAGGCATCATGGATAATGCAAATGCCAATACCATTAATGATGGTGGACATGTTTTTGTAAGTATAAAAATAGCAACTAATGATAAAATATTACCTATAACAGGAAATGAAGATGATAATGCAACTTTCTGATAGGCCGCTATTACTGCAGTTAAAACATTAACTATCATCTGCAAACAAAAACAAGCAGACAAAACATACAATGCTTTTATTATATCATCATTATATACTTCTTTTACATTTAAAAAACTGGCCCAATTAATATGCGGTATTATCATTTCTAATATTATACATAATGGTATGAAAATCAATACCATCATAAAATAAGTGGTACTGACCAATGCCTTTCCACGTTTCCAGTCGTTTAAAGCTATAGCTTCAGCAAGTTTGTTTTTTAATCCCAAAGTAAAACCGACATCAAAAAAAACAAGCCAAACCATTATCGAAGATATTGTTAACCATATTCCATATATCTCAGACGATACATATCCTAAAGTTAACGGGACCAACAACAAAGATACTATTATACTTATGCCCTTAACAAAGAATGAACCAATAATATTTTTTTTAACCGCAACACTACGTGAGTTACCACCTATAATTAAATTCTTTAAACTAGATATCATCATGCCAATATATAAAATATTACATATATCACTGTTTTATTTTATAGAGAATAAATAACCATATACACTGTGACTAATTATTATGAAATAAGCTACAAAGGGGTATTCCCATACATAAATATTACTTTAACCAAAACATATTCTGGGACATAAATATGTGCCTAATCTCAAAATAATATATTCCTCATAATCTGTATTTCGACAGATTATGAGATTATATTATATAAATTCAACAATTAACAAATATATTCCATATATATTAAAACTAATATTCTGCAATAGTCTTTCTAAACGCATTTGCATTACCCATGTCATACATCTTTCCATTTAGTCTGACGCCTATCATACCTACTTTGCTTCTGACCTGTTCCAATGCTGTTGTAAGCTCAACTTCTCCTGTTCCATTATAATTTCTAATATTTTCACCAAGCTGTTCAAATACCTCACTTGTCAAAATATACTGTCCGAAAACAGAAAAATATTTTGTTATACCATCTTTGGTCTTTACACCAAGATGTTCTTCTGCAAAGGCAGCCTTAGGCTTTTCACAGAAAGTTGTCATGTTCAAAAGTGTTTCTTCCTTATTCTCCCATATACCGGAAACAACACCGTAATGAGAAACGACAGCCAATGGTATGTCGTGGATAGAAATCATTGGTTTATTGTATTTTTCATACGCCTCAATAAGCTGCAATGCACATGGCTTATTTGAGAAAGAATGATACAGCGTGTCTCCCAATAATAGAATTACAGGATCACCATTTACGAACTCGTTACACTGATAAACCGCATGTCCAAAACCAAGTTTCTCTTTCTGATAAACATAACGCAAGCGCTTTCCTATATTCAATATCTTATTTTCATACTCCTGCGCTGCTGCATTTAGTTTATTGGAATGCTCTGATGAAAGGCGAGTTTCAAAGAACTCTTTGTATTGTTTACGTTCTTCTTCACTGCCAAGCACCAGACAGATTTCCTCTATTCCGCTGTTTATCAATTCTTCGAGCAAAATCATTATCACAGGTTTTACCAGTCCGTCCTTATCGACAATAGGGAAGAAATCTTTCTTCAGGCATCTTGTTGCAGGATACAGTCTGGTACCGAAACCAGCTACGGGTATTATGGCCTTACGTACACTATGAACAGCTTTTATGGTCAACTTATATGGGCGCAGTCCTATCTCTGTAAGATAACTGATAAGCCTGTCCTGACAAACCTTGTCTTTTGCAAGAAACTGTATAGATCCGTCCCCTTGAGAACCAACACCCTTACCCCCCCATGTCAAAGTCTGTATATACTCATCAGACAATATTTTATGTAGTTTGGGGGCTGTGAGTTCTTTTGGACATAATGGCGCAATTTTCTCATCAAACGTATTCTGAGCCTCTCTCATGAGCATACCAAGCTTCTCTGCATCACCATTAGCAATATATTCTACAGCACGATTAATCAGTTCACGGTTTCCTTCTCCCAAGGCCCAGTGCTCATTTCGCTCTTTCTCATCAGAAGCAAAAGGATAGCCCTTGTTAAGGTCTGCCAATATGCGTATTGTATCTTTCTCTGCACATAAATCAGCAAATACCCAATATAAATCTTTACGAACATTAAGAGGCTGCACGTCCATCTCCTCGCCGTCAAATGTCATAAGAACAGGTTTTACGCCAAAAGCGCATGCTTGGTCAAGACGTCCGCAACGTGAGGATGTGCGCAACTCACCTACATATGCAATATTCATCTCACCCATAGTGTTTAGGTTGAGATTATAAAGAAGATTGAATGCGCGTGCGACAAGTACACATATCGCCGCACTTGAAGACAGGCCGCTTTTCATCGGAAGAGTCATGCTCGTGATATTTATCTTTACACCACCAACATTATACCACTCCATCATATATGAAGCGACACCCGCACAATATGCAAAGAAATTGCCTGAACGGGCTATTTCCTTTAACTTTGCACTATCCATGTCGCAGCTGAAGTCATGCCACAATTCTGTCAGTTCGGGAGCACTGCACGTTACTTCAAAACGTTCAGACGCTTCTGCAGTTGCTTCAATGCCCTGTTCTACTCCTGTTACAATGGCCATACCAGGTACAATATCTGCATTCATTGTACGATATTTTCCGGCCCAGTCGCTATGTTCTCCAAACAGACAGAGTCTGCCCGGAACAAAAAGGCTTATTATTTTATTTTCCATATTTTCAAAATTAAAGATTGTTATCCTGCATTATTTTCTTAAATGATTCTGCCCAAGAATGCCAATTTAGTTTCTCGTTAAAAAGTTTTATTCCCCCCTGACCTAACTTTTCAAACTCGTTATTTTTCAAGCTCTCTTCTATTTTGTCAGCAAATTCCTTTCCTTTTGCTGTCAACGGAAGTTTATAGCCATTAACCCCGTCAATGACATAATTACCTATGCCTCCGGTGTTATATGTAAATATAGGCAAACCATAAGCAGAAGATTCTGAAAATACAATACCGGCACATTCAGCACGTGTGGGCAAAAGGAATATATGCGACTGTCTTATAGTGTCTATATATTTCTGATATTGGTCAGGATAGTTTTTGTTTAAGAAACCTATATTTTCTATGTATGGCAGATTTGCATATTGCTGTGGCACATCTCTTAATCCTACCAAAAGAAGTTTGGATGTTATGCCCCTTTCATTCAGTTGACGCACAGCGTCAATTGCTATCTCTGCACCCTTGCGTTTCCAGTCTACGCCAGAAAACAGAATGTTAAGAGTTCCATCTGTATAAGGCTTTATATGAAATATATCTTTGTCCTCAAGATTGGCGCCAAATTCTATTACATAATTACGGTCAGGATTGCCATTATAGTCATTTACAACTGAGTCTGCAGCCCATTTAGATGCACGTATGTTTATATAGCTATTTTGTATGCCTAAACGCTCTGTTTCATTTCCTTGTTTTATTATCCATTTTGGCAAATTATACCAATAATAGTCCAACATAATACCAAAATTTGCATCAGTGTAATAGATTATTGGCTTGTTGAAATTTCTATATACAGCCATTTGTGCTCCACCCGGGAAAAACAGATAATCACATTTTGACACAAGCTTCATGTCTATTGTATCTGCGCTTAATCTATAATAATATTTATTATGGTCTTTCAATACATTTTTTCCAAAACAAAGTTTAATTAATCTTTTTAAAACCTTATGCTTAAATGTATTTGATGAATACTGTACCCATATTACTTGATACCCAGCATTTTCAATACCTTCTCTGATTTTGTAAATCAGACCACTCCAAGCCTTTTTATCCTCAAATGGATTTGCTTGTGAGACATAACCTATTGTTTTCATTTATATTATTATTTTATTAATTCAATCAAAAACTTTGAATTTATTAATAATTAGATTTTATTGATATTTTCCGTGTCAACTTACCTGAATTATTATCAAAAGAATAACATTAAATTTGCGTTAGGCTTATTAATGTTATAATCAATTCCATAAAGACTAGTTGATTCTAGATTTAAAAACAGGCGGTTTGGGATTGCTTTTCAGGCAATTTTTGAGTTGTAATCAACCGAGTTTTTACCAATTATCCATCTGAATGATTTTATACTTAATACTATATGATATTACCTCAAAAGGTGATTTCTTTTTTCCGGAAAAAATAAAAAAGATAATAAATCTTTACATTTTCGTTTTTTATTTTTATTTCTTTTGAAAAAAAGGTTAGCGTCCAATTTTGACATGTCATATAGGGAAAGCCACTTTTCAGCGTTTTCCTCTTAAACAAATTAAAAATTGGAGTTGATTTTTAAATATTGTTAGTGCTTATTCCGATAGTCATTGGCAAAAGATTCTCGTAATCCCTTCGTCCATTGACTATTTCACGGAAGAATTTTTTCAAATAATCTAGCGCCGGTATCCCGTTCATCCTGCACGTTGATATCAGGGTATGGTATGCGGCTGATACATTGGCCATACGGCTGCTGCCGAAGAACAACGAGTTCTTCCGCTCTCCCGCAAGGGGGCGGATAAAGCGTTCCGCTATGGAATTGTCAATGCTGTATCTTCCGTCATTGAGATAATTGAAGAGCCGGTTCCAGAATTTCTTCAGATAGTTGACGGCCTTTTCCATCAGTTCGCCACGTGGCGGATGGTTCTCCGCAGTCAGTGCATCCAGCTTGCTCCTTAACCTTCCGATTATCTCCATTGTCTTCAGCGACCGCCTGCATTGTGTAATCTGGCCGGGAGAGAGCTTGCCTTGCCTGTATTGCTCTTCCTGTCACAGCTCTCCCATGCAGTCTATAATATACTTCGCGTCTTTGTCCCCGCTTTGTTCAAAGGCGTACACGAACTTGGCGCGCGCATGGGCCATGCAGCAGATGTGTTCCGTATCCACAAGTTCGTCGTCCAGGTACATGTAGACATTGTAACCGTCGGATTGCAGGGCCTTGATTTTCCTCTCGCCCAGGATTTCCTTCAGAGCCTTGCGCCCACGGGAACCGTCCTCGTAACAGTATATCACCGTTTTCTGTTCCTTGTTGACCAGGCACCAGACGTATTTCTTGTAATAGGAATCACACACCTTCACCTTGCACCATGTCTCGTCGCAATTCACGATGGAATCCTTCTCCATTGCCGCAGCCTTGAGCGCATCCACGAGTTTTGTGGTAAAGGACGCACCCTTGGCCAGCCAGTTGACTAAAGTCATCCGGCTCAAAGACATGCTATGGTCGTTGAGACGGTACATTTCCCTGTAATAAGGGACGTTCAGTACGAAGTGGTTGAAGGCAAGATGTGCGAGGAAGTCTCCGGAAGCATGCGTGCCGGGCACCACGTCGATGCGTCCAGACCCTTTTTCCTTGGGGAGGTACTCCTCCATGATTTTACCGTCCGGGGTTTTGTAACGGACTACCTAGTAACGGTGCTCAAGGATGTAGCTTACCTGTTCGTAGGCGTATTTGTAGAAAGTCTTGATGACGCGGGCGCCATGCGGCAGTTTCGACAGGTCAGATTCATGGCACACGGACTTGTCGGCCTTCATGCGCTTGTAAGACATGCCCTTGCGGTAAGGCCTTTCTTCCTTAACGGCAGCACGGGCTGAGTTTTCCGGTTCAACACAAGAACTGTCCCCAGGAGTGGAACTGCCGTCAAAACCGTCCTTTTCTTCTTCTTTTGAAACTTCTTTACGCTTACGTGAAGATATTTTCTGGCTTTTGGAACCGTACAGGTTCTTCCTGGCCAGCTTGTTCTGCTCCTTCAACGCGGCGTTCTCCTTCTGGACCAGTTCAAGTTGCTTCTGAAGCTGCTCTAGTTGCTTTTGAAGATTGGCTATTACCTGTTTTTGCTCTTCATCCTGCTTCATTTGCATTTGAGAGTTTTCATTCAGGCCCAACAACTGCTCGGTCATACGGTCAAGCTTCTCCAAAAGTTTTGCTTCACGTTCCTTGTCAGCCTTGCGCAAGGCAAAAAGCTCGTCAAGAAGCATTGATTTTTCCTTGGAATTCATATCGGAATAATTGTCTGTCCAAGGCTCCGATTCTTCCTCGCGGAGCCTCAGACGTTCTGCCGAAGCTAATATTTTTTCTATTTCCCGATTGTCCATGCCGCTTGACTTTTATGGGTATAAAGATACTAAAAATCTGCGACATGCACAAACATTTTAAGACTTATTTATCTGACATTCAGAGTGTTAACCACAGGATTCTGCAACAGCAGAACAACATCCTTCCAACGTATGTTGTATAAAGGCTCGTCACCTTGACGGCATACATGCATGAACTTGTAACCCGCGTTGAAACGCTTCTCATAAAGGCTGAACGAACGGCGGTCGAAGCTGAACAGGCGGATCTTCCTGCGGTCTTTTGACATTACGATGAAAAACTCATACACCGCGGGCTCACGGTTGAGCTGCTGGTGGATTATGGAAAGGACACGGTCGTATTTACAGCGCATGTCATGAAAGTTACGCAGATAATAGAACCTCTTTATTCCTGTTATATTCAACATAGGCCCTCCAGTTTCTCCACCAGTACCCTCAGCCCTTGGTAGGTTAGATTGCGCTGCTGTATGTGCATGCCGTTCGTCATACGGATGTCTATCATAATCCTTACTGGACGGCATGAAACATCCGGATTGGTTTCCGGAACGGAGGAAGGGGGAACTTCCTGCCGGGAAGACGTTTCCGGATGGCCATCCACTTGTACCGGTACTATTTGATGGCGTGTATCCTTGTACCATTTTTCAAACAGGTTATAAGGAACTTTGTTCTTTATACAGAAAGCCTGGATGGAATCACCATGTGGCATTGCTTCCGCCTTGTACCGGATGAACAATCTCTCAAAATCACTACTGCTATACATTTTATTGGGTTTGATTTTACAGTAGCAAAGTTCATGGTTTTTATGATTTTATGCAATACGTCATTTTTGGACGCTAACAAAATAACTTTTTAGATGCGCATTTATTGTATTTTGTAAGCATATATAATGCCAATAAATACGTTTGTAAAATGTTTAATCTTTTACTTCTGTCTCATAAATCAAAATTATTATGGTTATTTGACTGCTGCTGTTTGGCAATACCACCAAACAACAGCATAACAAAACATATTGTCCTAAATAGGATAGAAGTTTACGTTGAAATGTTAAAAACCTGCATTCAGAATGGAGGAAGGTCATCTTTTGAGCCAAATGGGTCATCGAGAAATGAAAGGTCATCACTTGTTTCATTTTGTGTTTGAACATCTTGTACAGGATTAGCCCTTTCCACCTTCCAAGCCCTGAATGAGTTATACCACCTGCCTTGATATTCCCTCGCGTCAATATCAAAAGATACCGTAATATTCTCTCCTTCCTGTATGTTGAAAGAGGCTATCCTGTCTTCACCAAACGCTTCAAAGCAAAGCCTTTTAGGATATTGCTCTTGCGTTTCAATGATATACTGTTGGGAAACCCAAGGATTTCCTGTAGAATTCGATACACCGCTCTTTTTATCCAAGACGGTAATGATTTTTCCGCTTACTTCAAATGACATATTTCTTGATTTTAATGTTTTTACTTAACTTTATTCTATTTATTACTCAAAAACCATTTTATCCTTTGGCTTATTTGGTATGTCATGCCAAGATTTCATACTGTAACAATTCTCGTCCTTGCAGCATATTGACAGCGTTTCTCCGTCAATCTCCAAATCCATGACACAGCCATCCACACCAACATTGGTTTTGAGAAGCGAAAGATACAATGTTTTCGAGATGTCGTTCCCCTTGCAATCCATGCAAATATTGTAAATTACAGGTCTGAACAAACCCAACACCACATCGCTTATCTCATCCAAATCCCCTACATACCGCAGGTCGCTTAGCTGTGGGAACTTTCCTGCCATGCCCTCCCTGTTATCAACACACCAGTTCAAGAATGAAGACGCTATGATGATTACATTCAGCTCACGGGCAAGGTTTTTCAATGCCAAGGCTTGTCTCCTGTAGATGTTGTTTGTACTATAACCTTCATCTAAATATTGAAATCCCATGACAAAGATTACTTTCACACCATGCCTCATTACAACTTCCCTTATACTTTTTGACAGGTTTTCCATCGTCAAAGCCGTGTCCACCATTCCTTCCATGTATGTGCTGTTAAGATATAAAGGAGAGTCGGACAGCTGTTTCATGGCTATCTCCTTCCGATGTTTTTCTTCTGGAGACAATTCCGTACCAAGCCTTAATTTATGACAAGGCAATTTGGCAGAATTTGCCAACAGCTGATTGGCAAAAGTTTCGTCACCATCCTCCATGTCATAAACGGCTACTGGTATTTTGTCCTTCACAGCCCATCTATGGATTAGGTGCAGGCATAATTCCGTCTTGCCCATCAAGGGCCGGCCTGCTATTGTCACAAACTCTCCCAACTGAAAACCTCCGATAACTCTGTCCAAAGGCTTTATCCCTGTGCTGATAATATTGCAACCATGCCTTGCTTCATTTGCCTGATTGTCCATCAGCTTGCTTATGTGCAAACATTGTATCATAATCCCATATTTTATAATTTTTATAATCAATCACTAAATCGTTTTCAATAAGAAAAAGCGTCCCCAATATTCCATGTATCTGCAACCCTTTATGTTCCTCAAATACTTTGTTTATCGCATCTGGAGTTTCAAGGACACAAAAAGTCGAAGAGTAATCCACACCGTCAAAATTGAAGGTCGCTTCAACTATACGGCTTTCCTTTTTATTCCCCTCAATCCCCATAATAAATTCATTCTTATCAAGGTCTTTTGTAAAAACCTTATTAAAATCGTCACCAAGTTCCTCTTTAAGGCCTTCATACATATACGAAAAAATGATATTATTCGTAGACCCAGTATCGATAAGGAAACAAATATCCTTAACTTTGCCTGTTGTAAAAATCAACGGCATTAACGTTGATTTCAGACTCCACTCTATTGAAATTTCCATATAAAATTATATTTGATTAACGTGAGTTCGGTATAAGAAAACTATTGAAAAAGTTGTGGGAATGAGATATTTT
>OGLM01001442.1_pt1 | contig 24671 bp, 27 predicted proteins | sample 1572531 | NCBI WGS metagenome assembly OGLM01 (sample SAMEA2581909, study PRJEB24529) | metagenome | biome: Human gut stool | place: China | collected 2011 | reverse complement strand
CCCTGCCACTCCCGGTACGCCATACGGTTCATCCTCTTTCTCTATATGGAATGATATATGGGGAGAATCGGCAAAGCAGGTGATAAGATGCACGGGTTTTGAAACAGGTGCAAAGATGAGTTATCAGGACGTTCAGGACTTGCAGAACCCTGACCGACTTGTATCCGCCTATACATTTTCGTTAAATTTCAGTATTGACCAACCAACGCTTTAAAGACCAATGATTTTACAGATTAAAAGAGGAAATAGGGTTATTGCGGAGAGTGCTGATTTTTCATACAGCCCGTCTTTGCAGGAAGTGAGAAAATTGACTTGTGAAGTCGTTTCCGTTGTTCCGATAGAGTTCAAGGCATACAACTCAAAGAGCGAATCGGAATACGATACAGTCGTATATAACGGTAATACATTCATCCTGTACCAAGCCCCATCGGGAGATAATCTTAATGAAGCAGGAAAATACAAATACTCCCTTTTGTTTTACGGTAAGGAGGTGCTTTTGCAGAATGTGGCATTTCTTGACATAGTAAGCGGAACAGGTGGGGAAATAAATAAGATAAGATACACTCATGGCGGTCTGTTCCAGTTTTGGGGTGATGCAAGACAGCTTGCAGCACGTATAGAAGCAAATATAGAATCTTACAATGCGTCATTGGGTGCAGGATATACAGGCATTGGCACATGGACGCTCAACGTGGATGCAGAAGGCGAACTGACAGAGGATATGATTGACATAACCGATGGGAGTAACCTGTTTGAAGCATTGAAGAACTTCTATGACAAGTTTTATCTCAATTATTACTTCTCAACGACAGCAAACGGTGGGATAATAACCATTACGGACAAGACAAGACCGTCCGTAAACTGGACATTCAAGCAGGGAGATGGCGGAGGTGCTGTAAAGGTTTCCTCTTCCGTAGACACAAGCACACCTGTTATAACCCGAATCATACCACAAGGTGGAAGCAGAAACGTTCCGCCTGAATATAAGAAGGACGCTAAGCCTGCCGATGAATCACGCTATTGCCCGTACATCCTTCTTCCGAATGATTCTGACGGGAATATAAGATATTATATTGACAGCGAATACGGATTGAAGAACTATGGTGTGAGAGGAAAAACCATATCAAACACGTTCAGTGGGATATATCCTTCCATCAGAGGGAAAAAACTTGGTGATTTGTATCCGTCAGGACTTCCAGAATGGGATACATACAAGGCGGATGGAGAACCAGATCCTCAATCGGGAAAGGTGGCAGGTGAGGGTGCTAGCGCAGCAACACGAATAGATAAGATTATCGGGTCTACTCCTATAAAGAGTGATGATAGTGACAGTTTCTTCATTTATATGACCTCTCCAGGATTCAACCTAGGGTACAAGGTATATGAGGACGGTGATTCATCCGACAAGATAAACGACAATGTGCAGCCCCAGTACAAGCCCCATGCTATGTTTGACAAGTACAGGGATTTCGAGAGTTTTGATATATATAGTACAAGGGCATATTATGACCAGCCTGTAAAGGTTACTGCCACATTCTCAGGGAAGATGCTTTTCAGTATATTACCTATAGGAAGTGATGCTGTAGGGAAAAAGGTGAAGATTAACCTACGTATGGTTTTAAACCGTGTATTGGGTCAGGCTTCTCCTTTGAAAGAGGTTGTTATCGGAGAGGAAGGTGCTACTGGTATGCTTGAAATACCTTACGACAAGACCGCTCTTGTAGGATATATAGAAAAAGGTAAGAATACGACAGTTACCATACGTATTGAGTTCACGTTTGATTCCGATGTTCCTGTCGGAAGCTGTAAGATCGGATTTAGTGAGGAAATGACCTGCAATATACATTTCGGTAATCAGGACGGTTCACAGGATAGGTTCTATTACAAATACGCTTCTGTGACGGATGCGGTGTTCAGTATGCGTACAGGAACTTATACAGGCACGGAATTTAAGATAAACAAAAACGGTATTATTCCTCTTTACGGTGAGGTGAACGGTGATACGGGGGAAACGGAAGAGGATGTTGCCATGTTTAATAAGGGGGCACGATATAAAATATCATGCTACAGAACGGATAGCGACAATGCCAAACTTCCGCTTTATACGGATGGTAAATCTCCTTCAATTGCAGCAGGAACGGAGTTTGTCATTCTGAATATCGTCATGCCCGAATCTTATGTGACAATGGCTGAGAACACGCTTGAAAAGGCGGCTCTTGACTACCTGTCAAGATATGACCATGAGAACCGAACCGTTTCACTTGACATATCTAGCGGATTTGTCGCAGAGCATCCTAACCTTTTCATTGACTTCATAGAAGGAAATATGCTAAAGGTAAGGGATGATGGAATAGGCGTGTTCGATTTCTCTGATAACGGTCAGATAGTGGATATGCAGTTGCAGATACAGTCTTTGGAAATTAAATATTCCAAGGAAAATATGTTCCCGTCATATTCATGCACCATTGCAAGAAGAAAGATACTGTCTTTCTATGAACGGTTGGCACAGGAAAATCAGACTACTTCAACACAGAATACGACAAATGTAACATTAGGTGGAAGTGGTACGGGAAGCGGAACAAATATTTTCTCTGAACAGCTACTTAATGACCTTATTGCATCGTTTCAAAAGTTCAACGGATGGTTTGAATGGGATGAAGTAAACCAAGCGTTACGATGCAAGTCAGCGTTCTATACAAACCAATGGATATCAGCGTTGGGCGCACAGAGTGGTAGCGGAGAACCGGGAGGTGGTGAAGGCGGACTGATTAAGGCCGTGTACGGATTTGCCGATTTAGGTAAGACGTTTGACGATTCCAACCTTAGCAATACATTCAACGCATATACCATCAACGAGATTTGGAAAATGGCGAAGGAAGGTGGTGGTATAAAAAACATCACCCAGTCGGGAAGTGGAAATGCCGTAACAGACATGACACTTAGTTCTGACGGAAAAACCATTACTGCTGTATTCGGGGAAACATTCGCAAGGCAACAGGACTTAGGCACGCTTAACAATACCGTAACACAGTTAAGCAACAAGTTGAACAACTTCCTAGAAGGAAGCGATGCCGATAACATTATCAACAAATGGAAAGAACTTGAAGCGTTTCTTGACGGTCTTACGGAAAGCGACAACCTAGCCGAACTTCTTGCACTGAAAGCGGACAAGACCATAACGATAAGTGCAGGAACTGGTCTTACGGGAGGTGGAAACCTGTCCGCAAACCGCACATTGTCACTGGCTACCACGGGGGTGAAGGCTGGTACATATACGAAAGTTACAGTAGACACCTACGGGCGTGTTACAGTTGGTGATAATCCTACCACTTTGGCAGGGTACGGGATTACTGATGCCGTTACCTTGACTACTGCTCAGACTATTTCGGGAAGAAAAACGTTTAGTCAGAACATAGTATTCAACAATAACGGTGGTATAACATATACTGATTCAAATGTAGTATTAAGAAACTCAGGCGGTCATACAATACTAGCTAGCTTTGGAAATGGCGAAATAAATCTAAGACCTAATGGGCATAATAATACGGAAGGTGCTGTTTGGATTAATAAGGCAGGAAATGTTCAAGCACCATCAGTGTCAACAAATACCATTACGATAGGAGATGCCCAACTTGTTTATGATTCGGTAAACAAGGCTCTGAGAGTAAAACATAGGACAGACGGAAATACGGTAGGATTCTACTCGGACGGTTGGATTACGGCTCTTGGAGTGAAAACAGGTGGTAGCGGTGGTGGTAGCGGTGTTGTAAATACCGTTTACAGCTTCGCAAATCTTACTGACGGCACAACCTTCTCCGATTCAGACCTTGACAATACGTTTAATGCGTACACGATAAAGAAACTGTACGATATGGCTGGGCAGGGAGGACTTGACGCTGATGCTATGTGGGCTGAATTGAAAAAGGCTGATTCAAGTAAGATTATAGACGCAAGTCATATCCCTACTTCCGTATTGGACGGTAGATGGGTGAAAAAGACTGGCGATACTATGACTGGAACACTTACATCCGCATCTACCAATAATGCCATTGTATTCAAGGGGTTGGAAAACTGTGATATCACCAATTTCTATACAATAAATGGTACTCTAGATAGCAATTCTAGACTTGCAATAAGAAACGGATTAAGGTTCAACTGGTATGATACATATTGGTATATAGGTAATCTTAGAGGAGAATCAACAGATTCAAATGGCTTTGGTATTGCAAATGAATCTCATAAGTTATGCTTGCAGGTTACTCCGAATAACACCATAGCCCCTGTATTTAGGTCAACTGTCGCAACTGGTACAGCACCTTTTACGGTTAGTAGCACTACGCAGGTAAGTAATTTGAACGCTGACCTGTTAGACGATAGACATGGAGCATACTATCAGAACCGTGTGTGTGATACTTTTGTTTTACAGTATAATCAATATGACTATATAGAATTTTTGAGGTTTGTTATTCCTAGCGGACAGAATCAGTTACGTGCTTATGTAGTATTTGATTTGTGTAGAGCAGAAACGGGTAATGAATCTAGCGGACGTGCAGTGCTTAGATTACGAAGAAACACTGATAATACAGCAGGTACTCTTTTTTATGTTACTAACTTCGGACGTACTACTCTTCCAGAATTACGCTGTACATCGGATGATGGTATAACATGGAGAATATGGATGAAATGTAATAAAAGTGGCTATGACCCATATATTGCAGTCAAGATAGTTGAGCAATATCCTTATGGGTATGTAACTACGCAAAATAATGGTACTACAGGAACACCTGAGGGAACAAGACATGTTTTTACTGCTTTATCGGCAGGAATTTCCAATGCAGCTAATTTTCTTGTTAATTCCCGTACCCTTTGGGGACAACCTTTCAACGGCACGGCTAATGTAAGCGGAGATATGACAGGTGTCGGTAGCATAACGATGAGCGGTGATTTGAAGATAGGAAACGGTACTTCTCCCAACACCATATATTTCTATGGAACGACAGGAGATTCACCGGGTGACTATAATCATACATTTATTGCCGAAAGACTTTGGGGTGGTACAGAAAGCAGTGAACTGGTATTATTTAAAGGGAATGACCTAGGTAACGGTAATGAAGCTGTAAATGTAAATGGTTCGGGTCCGGATAGAATACGCCATATAGCCGCTGCCCACCTGTTCCAAACATACACATCACCTTTAGCGGGTTCAGTGGAGGACGTATGTACAAGTTCTGCCTTGAAAAGTTTATTTGGTATAGCAGCGAACAGGGTTACAAGTTATGTTCCGTTTATGTCTACCGTAGCAAGTGGCACGGCTCCATTTATTGTGGTAAGTAATACTGTTGTGGGTAATCTTAATGCAGACCTTCTTGACGGAGTACATTTAGCAGGACTTAGTGGAAGAGAGGGTGTTATGCGTTCTTGGCTTAGAGGTAGATACACTACTGTAAACCAATATTTTGGAAATGGAAACGTAGTTACTATTGACCCTAAACCTACGGATGATGCTACCCTATCTGCAAATACTACTGTGCTAAGTCTAGGTGACCTTCCAACAAGAAATACTCAGTTAGCTTTCCATTATGATACAAACACGATTAAATACAGAAGGCATGATGATTCAAATTGGAATGATTGGGTTGTGTTAATACATAGTGGAAACTACGCCAGCTATTCTGACGGACGATACGTGAAGAAAGCAGGTGACACCATGACAGGGGATTTGGCGATGAATAACACCAAAGGAATTTATATAACTCATGGAACAAGAGTGGTTAAAACTTCGGGTAATTGGATTCATGGTGGAGCAGGCGTAGCTTCTTCAACCGATGCGAACTTACGTTTTGGTTCTTGGTATGGAATAGGTTGGTATCCCACAATAAGTGGAATGCCTGTGACACAAGGAAACAACGCCATGTGGCTGGATGTAAGAACAGGGGTATTAGATGTACACAGCAACATTACTTCCCATAGTGGTTATCTTGCTGCAAACTGGGATTCGGCTAGACGGTTGGTATTGGGCGGTGGAAGTTCCTATGTTTGGATTGATTTAAGAAATTCAAGCAACAACAGTATGTTGAATAACATTAGTTTATATGACAGCTATACAGAAACTTCGAAGGAAATGCGTGCCCCGTATTTCAAATCCATCGTAGGCACAGGCACAGCACCTTACCAATGCAATTCCACTACATTGAACTCTAATTTAAATGCGGATATGCTAGACAATTGGCATCTTAATTTCTTACCTAGAAATTACAATATAGGTAGATGCTATGCAGTAAGATTTGCTCTAGGTGGTGAAGATAATGGTTGGAAAAAGATATTCGCTTGTTCTGAATCGGGAACCGGACCATATAAGTCAGTAACGGTTTGGGGAAGGATATGGTATGCCTATGGAAATCATGCACAGTCAGAAGTATGGAATTATCACTTCTGTGCCATATTTTATATGAGAAATGGCCCTAGTTCTTCTAATAGCAGTGTGGGAACTGTTGAAAATTCAGCACGCCTTTATCTCCCCACATTTGCAAAAGGAATGGATAACATTCGCCTTGTACGTGTAGGAACAAACAATTTTGAATTGCAGGTGCGTCAAATTGGTTCATACCACAATGCAAACATTGAATACCAATATTGGTCTTATGGGTGTAACGTTTCCGCATGGGAAAATCTGCAACCCACCTCCAACACGTCTGTGGCTGTATCGGCAGGAGGTGCTTCTACATTGGCTGACAGTAGGGCTTCTAGTGCGGATGTGTGGACTACTGCCAGAACGTTCTACATACAGGATTACCATTCTGCCAATACTGGAGCAGGAGTTAGTGTAAACGGAGGTTCAAACTGTTATTTGAAGTTACCGAGCACAACTAGATTTTCCCGTATTGATTTTTCCACACCAAATGCGAATATCCGGCATAGTGGGAACGACAATGGAAATGAGGTTGGAAGTTCAACCTTATCAAATCTTGTCATAGATTCATGGTATGGCGTTTCATTTACTACTACTTGTTCTAGCACGTATCAGAACAAGATAGCCATGTCAGTGAACTGCCGTACAGGGCGTGTCACAGCGAACAATTTCCATGCTGCAACTAATATTACAGCAAACGGAGCAATTACAGCCAAAGCGTCCTCTTCGGATATAAGACTGAAAACCGACATACAGGGTTATGATGCTATGGGTATTATCCGTAAATTCCGGAGTGTGAAGTATCACTGGAACGCTATTGCCAAGGAAAATTCCGAAGTGTTCAACCATGATAACTGGAATTACGGTCTTATCGCACAGGATTTGCTTTCCGGCGGTTATAGTCAGTGGGTGAAAGACGCTTTCAATGACTACTATACCATAGATTATGAAAGACTTATCCCTGTTGTATGGAAAGGTTTGCAAGAAGTTGATGATGAGGTTACAAGATTAAAGAAAAGAGTAATAGAATTGGAAAAGAGATTAGGAATTAACAATTAATAAATAAAAAAAGATTATGAGTCATTCTAACGGAAAGATTACAGCCCCGATAAACTTGGATGGTGACGTTTACGCCACTCTTGGCATAGGCAGTGTGAATGGGGCTTACGATTTAGGATACGCTTGTGCAAATACCCACGGGAAAATAAACCCGTGGGCACGGTACAAGCCTGTACGTTACGAAAGCCTTGCACCGGGTGAGAATGAAAAATGGTGGCAAGGATGGGATGGTAACTGTGGTGTCAAACCAAAACGTATTTCAAGCTATACCGATGCTGAGAATTACGCTGATGGAAGTATGAACGGATGGGAATACACCCCACCGACAGGAGGCAAGTTTCCATTTCGCCTTACCGACTTTAACGGATACAACCATCGTGCACAAGCCCCTATAAATAAGTTCATGTGCCCTACTACGGCGTCTAATCAGTTTAACAGCAGTAGTTTTATGTGTTCTGCCGATATAGTGTTGCCATCGGAAGGGCATGATACGGATTATCTTAACATGGGTGACTTCTCCGAGATAGCCGAGTGTTATTTCGGAGTTTATGTTAAGCACAAGACCAGTCAGATGTACAGGCGTGTTACTGCCGATAAGAAAATAGGAACAGGGTATGCAATGGTGACAGTAAAGTCATGGGGAATGGCTACTGGTGATTGGGAGGTTTCTCCATTTCTAAGTACAGCTATATTGAATCAGGACGATCCCGATATTGCACATCTTGCATATTCCATTCCTATGATGAAAAAGGCAGAGATAGAAATTGTAGGATCTTATGTAAGCATATCCATACTTGGTGAAATGATGCCATCTATTATGGGATACATTGAAGTTACCGTAAGAGTTAGAAACAACTCAAGCAGTCTTATTTCTTTCTCTAATAACAACTGTATGGCTAGATATGCAAGTAAGAAATTTGAGGACCCTTTGACAATAGGTGAATCAAGTGAACGGATAGAGGATTTTTCAGTATCCGCCAACTCCAGCATTGACAAGAAGGTGAGGATATTCATATCATCGGATTTGATTCAATCAGGAAGTTGTAGAGTATGGGTAAGTCTTAACAGTGCTGCATATAAAGATAGTACATTGCTTCTTTCTATGGATCCTAGTTTATAACTACAATCCTCCCCCTTACCGTTTATCAGTAAGGGGGAGTTAATATCGGTTAATTTCCCACAATTAATAAAGCACTTATCACACTCTACACACATTCCGTCGCACAATTCATTTATCACCCCGTCTATTATTCCATTCAATCTCCTTTCGTTCCAAAATAAATAGCACCAAGTATGACAAACGAGCATCCGCAAAGGAATGTAAAAATATGACTAACTATCGGGTTCATTGTTTCAATCCTGTTAAAATATGACTAATTACATCTACTGTCCATCCGTTTCCTAAAAGCCCCATGCCTATATGTGGTTGTACCGACTTGGTGTATCCTTCGGGTACGGTCTGTAATCTTTCTGCTTCCGTAATATTTGGCGTTCTGAAACCTTTTTCGGGATTACAGTCGGGTGAGTTGAATATAAGCGGTGTAAGTGATTTTTTATATCTTTTCAACAGTGATTCGGGGTTCTTGGCAAACCTGTTCCATGATTCAAGCATACACCATGACTTGTCTTTCTCCACATACCCGTCCGTGATTATGTCCTTGAACAATATTCCCTTGTCCTTCCATGCAGGTATTTCCCAGTTGCACCAGTAGTATCTTGCTCTCATTTGCGCGGAGAAATCGGAACTGTTGATATACACATAGTCTACTCCAAGATGTGACGAAATCAAATCAGCCCAATCGGATTTCATCTTCACATTTTCAAGCAGGAATTTTATGTTAGGATTGAACTGTCTGATATGGTTGAGTATATTGACATATTCAAAGAATAATCCCGAACGCTCGCCATCGAAGTTCAGTTTCTCTTTCCCTAACTGTGAGAAATCCTGGCATGGTGTTCCGCCAATCAGTAAATCAATATCTTCCCACTGTATATCCCATTTGTTCCAGTTTTTAATATCCCCCAATTCAATTATATCGGGGTAATTATCCAATGCAACCTTGATAGACGGTTTGTTTATTTCGCTTGCGTAATACTTGTCTACCTTTATGCCTGCTCTTTCTAGTGCAATACGTCCGCAAGCTATCCCGTCACATAAACTTAATACATTCATCGCTATATTTTTTTTAAATTTTCAGCAAATATACGACATAAAACCGTATGTAACCAATACGTTTAACTAGGTAATTATATACAGTCAATTATACACGTACATATTGACGCTTCACCGCCTCGGCTACTGCCGACCACTCCACGTCCTCAACCCCTTCTACCAAGGGTGATATTAGTCCGAACCGTTTGATGTTCACCGAAGCAAGAATGTCACGATCATTGTGCCTTCCGCATTTCGGGCAAACCCATTCACGGTCACTGAGTTTCAATTCACTATTAACGTATCCGCATATACACGTCTTGGAACTTGCTTCAAAACGTCCGATACGTATAAGGTTGCGTCCATACCATTCGCACTTGTATTCAAGCTGTCGGAAAAACTCGCTCCATGAAACGGATGATATGGATTTTGCAAGACGGTGGTTTTTCAACATACCCTTTACATTCAAATCCTCAATGATTATCGTTTGGTTTTCACGGACAATCTTTGATGTGACTTGATGCAGGAAATTGTTGCGTTGGTTGGAAACCTTCTCATACTGTCTTGCCAGGATTTTTCTTGCCCGTTCTCTTCGGTTGGAACCTTTCTTTGTCTTTGAGAATCTTCTTTGCAACACCTTTAGCCTTGCTTCCGATTTCTCAAGATATTTGGGATTGGCATACACATCACCGTTTGAACATACTGCAAAATCCTTTATACCGACATCTATACCGATAGACGTATCATATCTAACAGCAGGCTTTACAGGTATTTCCTTTCCATCGTCAACAAGGACAGAAATGAAATATTTACCTGTTGGTGTCTTGCTTACCGTGACAGAGCATACTTTACCGTAAAACTTCCTGTTTGGAAAGAATTTAACCCATCCAATCTTTGGAAGTCTTACCTTGTTGCTGTCAAGGTCAACAGACACCGAATTTATAGCCTTATATGACTGTCGGCTGTAATGCTTCGCCTTGAAATTTGGAAAGCCTGCCTTTTCACGGAAGAACTTCACGAACGCGCTGTCCATATTTCTTATGGATTGTTGCAGGCACTCGTTTGATACTTCCGAAAGCCATTCTTTCCCACCTTCCTTTTTAAGTTCTGTAAGCATCTTAGCCAGTTCAACCCATCCTATCTTCGTCTTGTCACGCTGATACGCTTCTATACGTTTACCGAGCATATAGTTATATACAAACCTACAACACCCGAAAGATTTGTTGAAGAAAACAATCTGCTCAGGAGTAGGATTAAGTCTATATTTATATGCTCGTTTCATATTGCAAATATAACTATAAATTAAATTATGGCATAACTAATTTGGTTAAATAATGTTTAATTTGTTGTAAATTAACTATTTTTTAATTATCTTTGCGATAATAGATAAAATTCATGCCATGCAGTTTTCCATAGTACCAAAAATAGATGCCGAGATTATGTTTTCGGAAGATGATCTGTCCGTTTTCAGACGATCGACAGACGGTCTGTATTATATGATCCATACCGATAAGGTTATGGAAGTGATGCCTATGACGTTACCTGAGGACGGAACGGAACGCCCTTTCCCTTACGACACATACGACACGGGCACAAGAGAGTTTGAGAAGCTGCTTTTATCTGATGAGTGGGTTAAAATGGACGAAAAATGAGAAAGATAGGGATTTTTAACATAGGAAAACTTGGTCTTGTCAAGTCGGCAGGAAAAGCGAAAACCGACATAAGCAAGGTGATAGAAAAATGGATACCAAAGCACATGGTGTTCTGGTATGATATGTCAAAGCCTGTGGATGTTTATGCGGAAAACTTTAATGATTGGACGAAATTCACAGGATCAAAATATACCGTGACAAACAAGAGCGTCAATATAACAAATTTTGATGCTGTAAATAATGCGTGTATATATATCGCCAAATCTAAAAAGTTTAATGGCATAACGATTACGGTAGATGGATTATTGGACGGTCAAGAAATAGCATGGGGGTATAATAACAACCCATTGGTAAGAATGCCTAAAAATGGAACTTATACACTAGAACCTATTAATAGTGTAACGGGAAATATAGGTTTTATGAGTATAAACATAGTCGGTGCTTGTAATATCACCATTACCCAGCTCCCGTCAGGACAATCCGTTTCCACAAACGAGATACTAAAAGCCAATCCATACTTGCAGGATTTCAGTGGAAACAACAGACCGCTGAAACTTAACAATTTCCTGTTCGCGGCAATGAGCGGTGTGGGTGGGTATGAATTAAATTGGACTGACCAAAGTATATGGAGTAGGTTTTTAGGAAGTAGATTTAATGGAGCCATAGAACCACATAAGATAACTGTTACTTCTGCGTTAGGTTCTTATAATATCATGGAAACTAAAGTACCTTCGTATGCTAAAAAATTCAAAGTTAGAATAGATGGTATAGTTGATGAAACGGTAGCTTATAAATATATAAACGCAAGCGGAACACTAGTAAGTTTTGATATAAAGGAAGATGGTGAATATGAATTACCGTCAAATAATACCGTAGAAGGTAATTATAATATGGGATGGGCTATTTTAGTAAACTCCTATCCCCATACCTGTAATATCACAATTGAGCAAATCCCATCCTATCCCAACGCCCTAGTGACAGACGGAGTGGATGATTACGGACAGGTGCAGAACTTGCAGCAGGGCGTTAAGGTGTTGTTTGTAACTATCAATCCGTTCATTGATGGAAAGTTTATCTATGACCAAAGACTGAATACTACTGAACCTTGGCTGTTTGCCGTATTCAATGACAAAGGTAGTATTGCTTATAATAGTAGGAACTCAAACGGCAAGACCTATATTGATGGAACACTGAATGAATCTACAATAGTTTCCGCTTTGTTAAACAAAAAGCAAATAATCACCATAGTAAACAATGATGTGACAGGTGATAAAACTAAAACTCCTGTATTCTTTAGCAATACTGATCATAATAGCGGATGGATTAGTTCAGCTTTCTACAACTCCATAGGATTCGATTCAGTTCCCACCAAGGAAACTGACGGATTCACCGAGCAGGATTTGATTGACTACTATATACCAAAGGCTATCGTAACGATAACGGTGGTGGACGTATCCGGCTCACCCATACAGGATGCAACGGTCACGGTGGGAGGTGTACAGTACAAAACATTGTCTGACGGTACGGTAAAAGTACGAGGTATGGCAAATGGCACGATGTCGCTGTCTGTAAAGAAAGACGGGTATATGCCGTTTTCTAACAATTCATGGAAGCTTGCTGATTCAAGGATAACGCTAGAGGTTCTTCGGAATACCGTAATCACTGAAAATGGATACAGCATATTGCTTGAAAACAATGGTTTAATACTAACAGAATAATATAATGGAAGATAATCTTAAAATTTCACAGATGCCTCCCGTTGAAACCGCTACGGGAGAAGAGATGATACCATGCGTGACAGGGGACCCTAAAGAGAACAAATCCGTCACGGTGTCCAAGATAAGACAGGGTATGGTAAAGGACGAAAATTATGTGCATACCGACAATAACTTTACTACCCAGTTGAAAGATAAACTTGACGGGATAGAGAAAGGCGCACAGAAGAATACCGTCATAGGCGTGAAAGGTAATGCCGAACAGTCTTACAGGACGGGCAATGTCAATATAACAAAAGACAATATAGGTCTGTCAAATGTGGACAATACGTCCGATGCAGAAAAGCCTGTATCCACCGCACAGAAAGCAGCCCTAGACAAGAAGGTAGACAAGGTGGACGGTAAGGAGTTATCCACAAATGATTTCACCAATGACTACAAAACCCTTCTCGAACAGATAAAGATGCAGCAGGGGAACATATATGGAGTGGAGATGAGAAGAGGACAGGCAGACCCAGTCTTTCAGACATGGATAGGAAAGGAAGAGTTCAAACAATCCCATCCTATCCTCAACTCGTTCCGTGTGGCAAAGGTAAAGGACGGTAAGGTAGTAGGATTCCTGGACCAGACCAATTTCTTCAAAATGACTGACGGTAGCCCGTCAAATATTGTTATTGACGGAACTGATGTAACAGATGATGGAAGCGACATCATGCTTGTAAACACCAAACCTTTCTGGGTAATCAACGGAGGGACGGATGATACATACGAAAGAAGGCTCGTCAGTGACGCTCCGTTTACATACGGTGGCGATACGGCCATAAAGATAGAGCCATTCGGGATGAGTGTCGGTTACTCCACGATAAAGGATGGGAAGCAGAGATCTATTTTTGACAACACGGTAAAAGGAACGACAGCAGCAGGAAATCTAGGCGGGAACATAATGGAAGGAAACGGATGGCCTACGACAGGTGTATCACGTTTTGATTACGAGAAATACGCTAGGGCAAAGAACCAGGACATCACGAAGAACTATCCTTACGCCAATGCGTTCGCCCTTGACCTTGAAGTATGGTGCACGCTTCTGTTCATTAAGTTCAGGACAAAAGACCTGCACGCACAGTCTGTTTGCGGAAAAGGAATATCATCCAACGATTCAGCCCCCGATGCGTCAAGCTGGGGAAAAATGACAGGCGTCAGGTTCAAGAAGGCGGACGGTCAGACCTATGTGTATTACAATATAAACGGGAAAGGATTTAGAGCGTCCGAAACAGGAACGTCTTATGATTTCTCCGTATTAATAAACGACTACCATCCTTGCATGAAGATGCTTGAAGCACAGCTTGCCATGTCATACGCAAAGGAACACAATGTCGCTCCCGACACCGAGTTTGAATATGAAAGCACAAAATACAAATATTACAACTTTCAAGGTCATAACGGATTGGCTAACGGGGAGATGTCGGGTATCGTAGCCAAGTTTGTCAATGCAACTGTAACCAGCGGATGGAGTATTCCTGACAATGCGGCAGTGACAGACCGTGAAATAGAGATATGCTTCACACAGCCTATCATTCGCGGACGTATTGCCGGGTGGGGAGATATATGGATGTGGTACAGTGGGATAGATTGTGTCATGCACGATCCCACATCCATAGACATCTATCAGACCTATGACGTGAACAATCTGACTACGGACAATGTAGCCACAGAAAAGAATCCCGGGGAATCTTACGGTTTTGAGAATACGTATGATTTTATCGGTTCTATGGCTAGAGATGAAGGATATATAACGAAGAACTTTAAGAACTCTCTTATTGGAGAGGTCAAGGGAAGCTATCTTCACACGGGGGAATGCCATTACAACTGGTTTACGGGAAATGCAAGTGCGGGTAATATTGGAAGGCGTGGTGTTTTCTTTGGTGGTGAGTCGTACTACGGCTCTTGTTCTCTGCGGTCTGGTTATTTGAACCATGATCCTTCGTACACGGGCACGAGCATCGGTGGCGGCTTTCGTTGTGCAATAACCCAATCCTAATTTTTCACGAAGTGAAAAATCCCCCTCCCAAAACTTGCAAAATATATTAATTATGTTTAAGTTTGCATAATTAAAAATCTAACCAAATGCGGATAGTTTATTAGGGTAATACGAATAATTTTGCTATATTTGCATTAAAAATAATAACAATATGAATATAGTAAATGTAGTAAATTATGAAGGTCTTTACTGTGTTACAGACGAAGGCTATATTTTTTCTTTAAAAACAGGTGTCAAGTTAAAAACACATCTTGAAAAAAGTGGATATATGAGTGTAGTATTGAGTAAAAACGGAAAGAAACATACATATAAAGTGCATACCATTGTATTTAATTCCTTTAATAAAAGGAATAATGAATTGGTTATAGACCACATAGATGGAAATAAGACGAATAATAAATTGTCTAATTTAAGACAAATACACACAAGAGAAAATACAGCAAGAAGCAAGACTAACAAATACGGAAGAGGCGTTAAGTATTACAAAAACATAAATAAGTACGGTTCGTGTATTTCTATTAACCGTACAAGATATTATTTAGGGGTTTTCTCGACAGCAGAACAAGCTAGCAATGCTTATATAGAAGCACTAAATAACTGGGAGTTACACGGAATATTGCCAACTGTAAAAGATAGGAATATAAAATATTGTAAAGTTTGTGGGAGGGAACTTCCTATTGATGATTTTTATTTAATAAAAGGGCATGGAAGGTCATGGATGTGCAAGTCATGTTCTAGGGAATATTCAAAAAATAAACGAAATACAACAACATGGAAAGAGGTTTGATTTTTGACGAGAAGCCTGCCTTTATCTTTGATTTAGGCACTGGATATAGCAATGTTCATTTAAACATTGAACAAGTTGACGAACCCGAAACGGACGATATGGGAAATATTGTACAGGGAAAGTTCGTCAAAAAGTGGAAAGCCGATGTACAGCGTGTAAAGAACCCTGTATCATACGACAAAACGGTAGATGCCGCCATAAAGGATGAATTTCCCAACGGTGAGGAAGAAGCGGCTCTCAGAAAGGGTATTTTAAACAAACTTGATGCAGATTATGTAAAGCTGAACGAGTTTGCCGAAAGTGTTAAACAATCTTACTTAAAAGGATATGGAGAGCAATGACAAACAACAGATAGGTGGATATTTCTCCACAAAAAACGCTTCAAAGGATGAAGCGTTAAAAGGTATAGTAGCTGCAAGAATATCAGCATCCGAAGATGTTACCGATAAGGAGTACACAGTATTGTCAAACCTTATAAGAGTAGCGACATCGGATGGATGCCGTATCTCATTGGTACAGGAAACGAAAAGCAGATCAAGCAGAATATCACCAACAGGAATGCTTCTCCCGGCAGGAACGGTGGAATATTTTTCAGTCACACCAGGAAGCAAGGTGAGTGTTACGGGAACAGCAAACATATCATCTATCGAGTAAGTCATGGGCATGAATTATAACACTATATTAGCTTCCTTACTTGACGGGATATCTCTAGCATTGAAAAGCGGAAACTCGAATGTTGATGCGGAACAGTTCAACTTCCTTACTGACGCAATAAACAAATCCACTATCATACCGTCTTATTTTGATAGAGAAAATGCCATTAAGTATCTTGATGTGAGCGACACAGAGTTTGCAAGACTTATATATAAAGGCACTAAATTTCATCCCGTACAACCGTTATTATCTCCTGTGAGAGTACAAGGAATGACAAAGCCCGTTTATTTGAAAGAAACATTGGATGCTCTTAAAAACAACGGGCTTATACGTCCAAAGAAGTCAAGGGGTAAATACAAGACTAAAAACTAGACAACCTCATACGCATACATTGTAACACAATCATCTTTATTCTCCATATTAACCGCTTGGAAAATGTTTTCTTCATTATCCAAAGCGGTTATTTTATATGTTCCGTTCGTCAGATCAACAGTGTCACCTAATTTTATATAAGCGTACTTGTTTCCACTAGGTATTAAATACGTAATCTTTATTGGATTATTATTCCATTTTTTTAATTCTTTCATACAAATTCCTCTATTTTTTTAATCGTTGTACAAATATAAAGATATAAACATCCATAAACAAGCAAATAACTTATTTTAACAAGTTTAAACTATCTGAAACACAATAAGTTATACTACGAAATTTTTATTTTTTGTTTAGACCATCCATGTTGTAAATTTACATTCGTAAAGATGAGTGCACAGTCTTTACGGGAGTTATAATACACACACATTAAATTACAATATTATTGGTTCAGACAAAATTTTTATGTTCGACAATCCTGCCTCTGGAGAAAGCGCAGGTATTATGTCAATGATTCCTGCACTGTTGCAGAATAAAGGATTAGACCCCAATCTTGTAGCTGCCTTGATGAATGGAAACAAAAATCAAGACGCTTGGGGTGGTGCTGGTTGTTATTGGATCTGGATTATCCTGCTCTTCTTCCTGTGGGGTGGTAACGGATTCGGTAACGGGTTTGGCAATGGAGCAAACGGAATCCCTGCTCAATTGAACAATGAAGCAGGACGTGAATTGTTGATGAACGCTATTCAAGGAAACGGAACAGCTATCAACCAGTTGGCTAGTTCTTTGAACTGCTCTACTCAACAGTTGCAAAATGCTATCTGTCAGATTCAAGGACAGATTCAGCAAGTTGGTAACCAGGTAGGTCTTTCCTCTCAACAGATCATCAACTCAATTCAGTCCAATAGTGCAGCTATCGGTTCTCAGCTTGCTTCTTGCTGCTGCGATATCCGTACAGCTATTGAACGTCAGGGATGTGATAGCCGTTTGGCTACGGTAGAGCAGACCAACACTCTGACTAGCAATGCAAACACTCAGTTCAACATCATATCTGCTAAGATTGATGCTCAAAGCGCAATCATCAATGACAAGTTCTGTCAGCTTGAAATGCGTGAAATGCAAAACAAGATTGATGCTCTCAGACAGGAAAATAGCAATTTAGCTTTCGCTGCTTCTCAGCAGGCACAGACTGCTAATATCGTTGGACAGCTTAGATCACCCGCCCCTGTTCCAGCATATTTTGTGCCAAATCCAAATTGCGGTTGTGGATATGGTTATCCGTTCATGACTGGTTTTGGTGCAGGTTATGCTGCTGGTGACAATTGTGGTTGCAATTGCTAAAGTTTAGTTAAGAGTTCTTTGACTTATTGAATTGGGCTTCATAATCGGATAAAAACATCCATTTATATCCTTTATGTTGATTGATCTTATTTCTGCAACATAAAGAAATACAAGAAGGAATAAATCCTAGTTTTTTTGATTCAGATTGTGATTTCAAAAAGATTATATCTGAATTATTAGTAGTATTTATTCCTACTACATTCTTTGAATTTGGATGAAAGAGCATTAATCTTTTTTTTTGGGATTCTGAATTATGTTTACGAGCTAAAGGATAGTTTAAATTCATTTTTTGAGTACAAAATCTTAGATTATAAACATTATTATTTTTAGGATTTCCATCAATATGATCTACTTGGTCATAATGATTAACATTATCTATAAATGATGTAGCAACTAATCTATGGACATAACATATTTTACTATGATTATTTAACCATAAATTTACAATAAAATATCCTTTTCCATCATTAGACTGTTTCATAATATGTGGCTTCCACCATCTTTTAATTCCTTTTGAATTAATCAATAGTCTACCTAGGGAGCAAATACGTCCTTTTGAAGAAACCATATATGTTCCTTCATATCCGATTACGTCCTTCCAAATTTCTCCCTCCAAGGAGATGCTCTTAATGAAATCTTTGTTTGTCATTGCTAACTAGTTTTAGTGATGCTAACATAGAAAAAGGAGGAAAGGGCGTTAGCGAACCCTTTTCGATAGGTTAATTACTCCTATCTATCCCGATGCAAATATATTAAAATTTTAAAGAAAGGGAAAAGTTATGAGTTATTTTTTTAATCCTTATATGGCTGGCTATACTGCTAACCGTTTCAGAGGAGTACATAGGCTAGACTTTGGAGGGATACCTTTTATAAGAACTTCTTCTGTTACAACAGATACAACAAATTCCGAAGTTATATACGGTATTAGTCCATGTCTGTTCAGACGATTACCTAATCAAGGTATCTTACTTCTGAGTGTAAACCATGTTCCTGCTGCCGGATCTGATGCTTACCTTGTTTCTGTGGCTACTACATTGACAAACACTCCGTCAACCACGACAAGTAAAGTTCCTTTGGTAAACGGTTCTGGAGATCAAATGCCATCAAGTGAGATTTCACAAGGAAATAAATACTTTGTCTATTACGACAAATGTAATGGGATATTTCAAGTAGTTAATCATATCGTTGCACCTGCTACTGCCGCACAGGCTAGAAGCACTGTAAAATGATATTAAAAAGTTATAAGTATGTTTCAATCAATACGACAAGGACAGCAGTTTTTCATATTGCATAAAGGGGAAAACCCAAGATGTGATGTGGGCACTGTGGTAAGTGTTTCAAATCCTGTTCCTAAATATCAGAACGGATATACAGCATATCCTCTTCCGCAAAATGAAATGGTTGTGGATGTGAAAGTTAAGGTTGGAGATGATACTCTTGATTTTCAAAAGTTGCCAGCCAATCTTAGTATAGCAGACTTTTCCCAAGTAGGCGGAAATGTGGTTGTATCGGAAAGCAAGGATGCCATCAATGCTGAGATAGAAGCAATGAAAATAAGTAGTGTAAGGGTTGTGGAATCTGTGGAATACCATCAGAAAGTAATAAAAAGCTGCGATGAGATGCTTACAGCGTTGAATCCTGCATTTGCCGAAAAGGCACAGCAGGACAAGGAGATGAAGGAACTTAAAGGTGAATTGTCACAGATAAAGGATATACTTGCACAACTTGCTGCTTCTGGTATCAAATTGCCTGACGTGCAACATGTAAACAATAATAATAACAACAATAAAAAATAAACACTATGGGTTGGAAAGTATATGGAATGGGCCGTAGCTTTGAAGGTGAAGATATGGACCGGGAATTAGAAAAAGCGTATAAAGAAGGCTATCGTGACGCTATGGAAGAAATGGATGGACGTTACGGTGAGCGTGGAATGCGTAGAAGAATGGACGATGACGGGCGTATTTGGGATGACGATGATGAGTACGGAGAAAGACGCGGAGTCAAAGGTACTGGTCCTTACGCTAGACGTAGACGCTAATTAAATTGGTTTAAGCCCGTAGTGGTTTGCTACGGGCTATCTTTTTAAAAACAAAAGCTATGGAAAGAACGAGATTAGATGTATATGAGAAACTTCCTTCGGGAATGGAAAAATATCTTGCAGAACATGGATGGAATTTCTCAAAGAAATTGTGTGAATATGCCGTTTCTAAAATGAAAGACAGGAACGGTAACAAGTTACACCCGTATGACAAGGATCAAGTAGAAGCATTGATGAAACAATTCAATGTTGAATTGAAGAATGATGTGGAATACAACAAGGTTTATGTATTGAATATGGTACGTGCCGACTATATGGGTTCATCCATAGTCAATGAGCAATATGCCTGTATGTTTGTAAAAGACTATCTTGACGATGTTGACGGAAGCCCTACCCGTGCTCTTGACGAGTATTATGCAAAGTGTATAGCCTGTGGAACACCTTTCTCTTGGGAGGATTATATCTGATTGCTATGGTACGACAAAGACTATACATTGAGGAATATGATTGGACGGTTGATGTGTTCTATTCTGTGGATAAATACTCTTATTTAAGAGCGATGTACAGACTGGAATACATTGGCTGTCCTTTTCATTTGCTGAACAGGATAACGGATAAGATAAAGACTGAAAAATACAATTACGGTGTAACGTATTCAAACGACAAGTGTACTGTAATTATTATCAGTCACAGTACATCTGATGAAGAATTTATGAATACACTGGAGCATGAAAAACAACACATGATTGGTCATATAATTGACTATTACGGCATAAAGCCTTCATCAGAAGAAGCCGGATACCTTGCAGGATATGTAGGTGCTTTATTTACAAAACCTATAAAAGACGAGATTTGCGATTGTTGTAAGAAAAAACTAAAATAAATCATTATGAAAAAGATTTTTATGGCTATGATTAGCGGAAAAAGCAAAGAAGAGGTGTATGATATGCTTAACGATTCGGAAAAGGAAATCCTGTTCGGTATTGCTCAAAGCATGGGTATGTCACGGGTGGAAAGAAGAAAAATGAAAAGAAAATACGAAAAGAGAAGATAGGCTAACTGCCTATCCTCTCTCTTATTAGTTGAAACTTTGGTATAATTCAAGATTGTTGAAAACATAACACTCTTTATCCTTGACTTGCGGATACATGTATGATGGAATCTGTGCTATCTTACGGGCATTTCCCCAGTATGATGTCCAGTCTTTATAAGTCCTCTTTTTATAAGAGTGTTTTCTACTTCCATCCAATCAACAAACGGTCTGTTTGACAGGTTTACATCATATTTCAACGGACATCCCAATGCCGCATCATCAATGTATATGTGACAATAAGGTTTGGGCTATAGTGTCCATGTATGCTGTTCAGGATTCTCGTTTATACCGAACAAGGGAATGTTGTTGTCCATAAACCATTGTACGGCTTCCGACAAATATTTTCCTCCCTGTTTGTGTATGTTGTAATCATCGGAAGTAACCTCATCAATATCACTTCTCATAGTGAACAGGATAAGTTTGTGTCCGTTATCAACCAATTTTCTCAATACAGGCACGGCACCTATGTCCTTGCCGATTTTAGGAAAGTCGTGTGTCACGACTGTTCCGTCAAAGTCAATTCCTATAATAGCCATAATTATTTGTTATGTAATTTATCATATATTTCTCTTACCTGTTTATACCTTTCTTCCTGCTTCTTTGTAAACGGCATGAAGGAATGATTTAACCACCGACATATATAATAACATTTATCATTGGAATAATCAGTTTTATCACAATTAATAAACCAATCAATATCATTCCTCATTTCTCTTGCAGAAATAAAGGCGTCAATAAGTTTTGGATATTTTATAAGTCCTATGTAATTGCCATTGAAATTTGCTTTCGGGCAAACAATACATCCAACTCTTTTGCGATAATCATATTCGGGATTTATAGGTAATGAATATTTATGGATATAATCCCATACATCCTTATCCGTCCAATCTATAATAGGCTTTAATTGTATGATGGAAGTGGCACCAATAGACTGACAATGTTCTTCAAAATAGGAATCAAACAATTCTTTGTTTTTCTTTAAAGTCGTTTTGTTTTTCGCTTCAAATGCCGTCCTAGCACTTCTACTCCTACTTTCAGCTTTCCTTACTCCCGTAATACTGCACGCATCCGAATATTTAGGATTGTGCTTATAATCCTTGCAACAATAAGCTATTTGTACAGTAGGAAGGATGGATTTGTGGTTTTTCCATATATTTTGTATGAACCCAAATTTATAATCACGCCTCCATATTACATCGGGATAGTTTTCTTTTATAAACCTTAATGTAATATTACTTTCAAAGGTATGGTTGAAAAAGGCTTTGAACGGTATTCCGGCACGTTTACAAAGGTCATAACATACCTGACTATCTTTTCCTCCCGAAAACCCCAAATGTACTTCCAACCCCATTGTTTTAGCTATCTTACTGAATTTTTGTATTCTAGTAATGGCTAATTGTTCTTTTTCATCCATAACCATTTGTTCATCTATTATTTCTTTCATACCAATTTAATTATAGCCTTCTTTAAATTAACAAATAAAGGTATTGCTGACATGCCCCCATTGTAATCCAACTGTCTTAAAGAGGGGACAACCTCTCCGTTATCATCAATCTCATAGTCTGCAATATAGGCTAACTTCTTCGCTTCGGGGACCAATATCCTTTCATTGCTCAAAGGAGAAAACCTTTCATGGGACGGGACCGTTATACAGACCTTGCTTCCAATAGGGAGTCCTTGGTTGGATTCAATGTATTCCTTTTCCAACTGTTCCTTTTCTCCATTCAATTCTTTTAGCTTTAAATCAATGGCGTATCTTTTGCCTAAAAATTATTCCTTATTCATCTTTTTGTCATTCTAATTGATTCTAATGTACTTGCCTGCAATATCGCAGGTTCTCAATATTTCTGCATTATCCTCACCAAAAGCGATGAGAATACTGCCACAGCCAGGAGAATCCCCACGAGTTCCGTCTGGACGGAAGAATCTGATTCGGTTACGCAAGAATTTCATTGCCGTTGCCTTCTCGAATATCACATCCTGAAACATCTTTGAATCACAGCGATTGAAAAGTAAAGCAATGCCGTTTCCATGTTCTGCCATCCGTTTAATGAAACATTCTATAAGAGGACGGGAATAAGGTGGGTTCAACCAAACACGTCCTTTCCATTCCTGTTTTAATCCATCGTCATTTTTGTTGTACATGACACTTGCTGTTTTATAGAGGGGGGCTACCGGAGCACATGGGTCTAAATCAAATTCACCCAATGCGTCTATAATTTCTTTCGGTGTGTACCATTCATCGGTACTATTAGCCGATTTTTCAAAAGTTGTATTCATTTCTAAATTGTTATTAGTTAATACAAATATTCTTCTGGATCATATCCTAATTCGATAATCTCCTGTTTCAATTCATTGATATTGCGTTTCCATCCCCTACGATCTCCTTTGACTTCCGGATCATTATTGTCAAGCATGAGCTGAATATCCTTTATCTCTTCGATTTTATCTTTAACTGAATCTTCGGTTGAGTAACATTCAGGACATAGCATCTTGCCTTTATTCAATTCTGATTCACGAGTAGAATTTAATTCTACCCATTCTCCGCATTTACTGCATGGTACTGGCATTTCCATAATATTCCCTTTTTGTTCCGGTTATTCGTTAACACTTTCATGGTTATTTCCCTTTCTTCTTTTCACATTCTTCACACTCTTCACAATGCAGCTTGTAAGCATGGGCAAACATTCGTAGAGTAACAGGCTCAAAGTGAAAATCCGCCTGTTTCCCTTCTATAACAACAGAAACACACAATTGTCCATCACAAAAGTCAATATATGCTTCACCACCTCCATCTCCTTTAATGGAAAGTGTTTGTGTCTGTACGCTATCCATTATTTACCTCCTTTAATCTTTTAATTATGGCATTAGCACAATTAACCGAATATTTAGCAGCTACATCAGAACAAACACCAATATCGTTTGCTATAACCACATTAACGATTTCTTTTGCCAATTCGTATCTACGTTGTTCCCAGTCGATAGTTTCACTAAAGAAATCAAGTTCTGATATTTTGAAATATTCATCATTCACCAATGCAGTGCCATCATCATATAAATCCTTGATATTTACAATTTCTCCTGTTAATTTTACTCTTGCTTTCATTGTTCCTCCTTTGCTTTAAAGTGTTCAATCAGTTCGTTTACGGAAGCCTTGTGTATTTTTCTACCTTTATTACATACTTCATCACCACATTTAAACCATAAATCCCCATCGGTAAACCATTGGTACTTGTCCGTATCATCCCTTAATGCAGCGATAGCTAGGAAAAGTTCCTCGTTAGCTCCGCAATCAACAAGGACATCTATTTCTTTAAGAGCATTTATATCATCATCGCGCCATGAATAAACCGAAATAATT
>OGLM01001437.1_pt1 | contig 24690 bp, 16 predicted proteins | sample 1572531 | NCBI WGS metagenome assembly OGLM01 (sample SAMEA2581909, study PRJEB24529) | metagenome | biome: Human gut stool | place: China | collected 2011 | reverse complement strand
CGCCACGAAGAATATGTCGCGCGAAAGCGCGTCGGCACGGCGCGCGCGGAGCGTTCCCGCGGGCGTAGCCTGCAGGTGGAGCGGGTTATAGGCATCGGCCGGCACGATATTCTCACGCGTCCATGCGATGATCTGAGCGGCCGTCGGCGCCACCCCAAGCGCAAGTTCCAACACAGCGCGTATCTCGCGGCGGTAGGGCTGCAGGAACTCGTCCGCGATGCGCGGCGAGAGGATGTAACGTACATATTCATCCGTCAGTTCGGCCGCAGGCGTCGACTCCAGAGCATCACGCAGAACCGACGCGGGCGTATCGCGCAGATCCTTGCGCGAGACTGCCGACAACATAGCCACCGCGCGGGCGCGGTCATCACCCGCACCATCAAGGAAGGCCTTCACCTCCTGCCAGTTGCCGCGCGCGGCAATCAACAGGTCTCGTGTGGCGGCGTCGCAATCCCCGCACCGCTCCCCGGTCATAAAGGTCGCCGTGTAGGCCATACGGATCGAATCCTCATGTGCGAGGCGTACCTTGTTCGCCGCAACGGCCTCCTCCGTAACGTCGGCCGGGATACGTCCCGTCGGCGGAGGAGTCAGGTCGAACTCCACGGCGAACATGTCGCCCGCCTCGTGGTCGAGCGTCACGGTCATAGTCTCGCCCCCAAGCTCCGCAACACCGAAGCGACCCTCGTGCGAGGCCCACACGACCATATCGCCCAGACCCGTATGCAGCGATACCTCGCCCCGCTCGTCGCTCGTGAGAGTCACGACGGTGCAATACTCCCCGTAGTTGAATATCTTGAACTCGACCGTCGCGCCCGCAACAGGCTTGCCTTCCGTATCGACGACCGTCACCACCGACTGCCGCACGGGAGCATAGTTGCCGACGACGTTGATCTCCGTATAGCACTCCGTGCGCTGGATCACATCCTCCGGCCCGTGATAGTCGCCATAAACACGCGTGTGCATCAGCATGGCACGTGCCGCAGGCTCGTTGAACCATGCGACGTTGAGTTCGGGCTCCGGCTCGCATGCACCCAGAAACGACCACCGTCCGTCGACCCACACCTCAACCCATGCGTGGTTGTCGTCGGTATGGGCCCAGCGCGGCGTATAGACCTGACGCGCCGGTATGCCCACGGCACGCATCGCCGCAACCGTGAAGGTTGACTCCTCGCCGCAGCGTCCCTCCGCCGTGCGGATCATCGCCAGCGGTGACGAAGTACGCGCATCGGAAGGCGTATAGGTAGCCTTCTCGTGGCACCAGTGGTTGATCTCCAGAGCCGCATCGTGAAGCGACAGGCCCTCCACACGGCGACGCAGCGTGTCGTAATATATCATGCGGAACTCGTCCAGACGCTCGTTGTTCACGCGCACGGGCAGCACGAAGTGGCGGAACAGATCCTCCGGAACGTCACGACCCCACGCCATCTCCTCGCGCGCACGCAACGCATAGCGCACATTGTCGAGGAAGAACTCCCCGTCGTAGTCGCCCATGTCGGCCGTGCTCATCGAGGCGTAGAGGAACTCCATGGCCTCACGTTCGGCCGCGCTCATCTGCTGCTCGAAGACCGCGAAGAGATCCCCCTCGGTGAACAGCGCACGCCGCGCCTCGAACTTGTCGTGGACCTCGCCGCGGACGGCCGCGTCCGTAATCAGATGCTCCGCGCACGAGACCCCAAAAAGAGTCGCCGCCGCGGCTGCTGCAAGCCAAAAAAGTCGATTTATCTTCATTTAGTACAGGTTTTTGCAGGTAAATATAGCAAAAAAAACTATTTTTACCCCGCAAAACCCGCTTCAGATGAATTCCAGAGGTAACATTCTCGCCCTCACGCCCCTCGCCCTCTTTCTCGGCATATATTTCATCGGGTCGGTCATCGTGGGCGACTTCTACAAGATACCTATCACCGTGGCCGCCCTCGCCGCCTCGATATGCGCCGTGGCAATGTCCCGCAAACCCCTCGTCGAACGCCTCGACGACTACTCGCGCGGCGCCACCGAGCCCAATATCATGCTCATGATATGGATCTTCGTGCTCGCGGGCGCTTTCGCCGCATCCACCAAGCAGATGGGCGCCGTGGACGCAACCGTGGCCCTCACGCTCAAGGTCGTACCCGCAAGGTTCCTTCCGGCGGGTCTCTTCATCGCCGCTTGCTTCACATCCATATCCGTCGGCACATCCGTCGGCACCATCGTCGCCCTCGTGCCCATAGCCTCCGCAATAGCCACCCAGACCGGGTGCGACACCGAGTGGATCGTAGCCATAGTCGTCGGCGGGGCTTTCTTCGGCGACAACCTATCGTTCATCTCCGACACCACCATAGCCGCTACACGCACGCAAGGATGCTCCATGCGGGACAAGTTCCGTACGAATATCCGGATCGTAGCCCCCGCCGCACTTATAACGCTCGCCATATATATCTTCTCGCAGAGCCACAGATTCGTCTATGACGGCGCCACGGAGGTCTCGTTCGTCACCGTCATACCATATCTTCTGGTGATAGTCACCGCCGTCATGGGCGTCAACGTGCTGGTCGTACTCACACTCGGCATAGTCTCGGCAGGCATCATAGGCATCGCCGCCGGAACCATGAGCCCCGTCGACTGGAGCGTCGCCATGGGCTCGGGAATGGCCTCGATGGGCGAACTCATAATCATAACCATGATGGCCGGCGGCATGCTCGAGATGATACGCCTCGGCGGCGGAATCGACTACATCATCTCGCGCCTCACCGCCCGCATACGCTCCCGCCGCGGCGCCGAGGCCGCCATCGCCTCCCTCGCCGTCTTCGCCGACATCTGCACCGCAAACAACACCGTCGCCATAATCTCCGTAGGCACCATCTCGCGTAACATAGCACACCGCTTCGGCATCCCGCCCCGCCGCGCCGCAAGCCTGCTCGATACATTCTCGTGTTTCGTGCAGGGCATAATCCCATACGGCGCACAGCTGCTCATGGCCGCAGGACTCGCTTCGGTATCCCCCGTGCAGATAATACCCTACCTCTACTACCCCTTCATCATGGGCTTCTGCGCCGTGCTGGCCATAATCCTGCAACGCCCCCGATACCGAGACTAAGCCCCGCAGCAGAAACCCCGCCTCAAGAAAAAGCATAGAAATAGCATATCTACGGCACAACAAACGTCAAAAAAAACGTATATTTGCACAACCCTACGAGGCGAAATACGAAATACATCAAAACCAAACATTTAAATAAAAAAACCATGAAAAGAATCTACACGATCGTAATGGCTGCCGCCGTATGTCTCTCGATGGCATCGTGCGGTGGCAACGGCGCAGCAAAGAGCGCCGAGGGCGACGCTGCGGCCGACAACAAACTCCCCATCGGATTGCAGCTCTACAGCATCCGTGACGATATGGCCAAGGACTTCAAGGGTACGCTCCAGAAGGTCAAGGATATGGGTTATGACGGCGTCGAGTTCGCAGGCCTCTACGACAACACCCCCGAGCAGGTGAAGGCCATGTGTGACGAGATCGGTCTGGTACCCGTATCGGCTCACGTGCCTCTGGCAGACATGCTCGCCGATATCGACAAGGTTATCGCCGACTACAAGACCATCGGCTGCCAGTACATCGTCGTTCCCTACGTTACCGAGGAGCGCCGTCCCGGCGGTGAGCTCTTCATGCAGATGATCGACGAGATCCGCACCATCGGCCAGAAGGTAAAGGATGCAGGCATGACGCTGCTCTACCACAACCACGATTTCGAGTTTACGAAGCTCGAGGATGGTCAGTACGGCCTCGACTACCTCTACGCCAACGTCCCCGCCGACCTGCTCCAGACCGAGCTCGACGAGTGCTGGGTGAAGTACAGCGGTGTGGATCCCGTCGCATACCTGAAGAAGTATGCCGGCCGCTCGCCTCTGGTGCACATCAAGGACTTCTACGCCGAGGGCAAGCAGGAGGGTGATCCCTACGCTCTGATCGGCCTCAACGAGGGCGAGCAGAAGAAGGCCGGAACCTTCGAGTTCCGTCCTCTGGGCGAGGGTCTGCAGGACATCCCCGCAATCATCAAGGCCGCCGAGGAGTCGGGCAGCAAGTGGCTTATCGTCGAGCAGGACGACCCCAGCATGGGCAAGACCCCCATGGAGTGCATAACCATGAGCATCAACTACCTCAAGGACAACTACATCAACTGCTCAGCCGACTGCTCGGCCGAGGACTGCGCCGCATGCCCCGAGAGCAAGAGCTGCGAGGACTGCCCCGAGGCAAAGTAAGCATTCGCACGCAATTAACAATATTCAAAAAAGCAAAGGGCCAGCCTGCAAAGGCGGCCCTTTTTTCGTTCTGTATATACGGGATGCATATCGCCCGCCATCTCTTGCAACCTTCGCCGCGCACGGCCAAAGCAATGGCGCCCCGATCTAAATAATATCTCCGCGACACAAATCCCGTCGGAAACAACATACACGAGAGAGAATACCTATATCGGCGGGAACAATACGATACGGACGATAAAATACCCTCACAGCCGATAATAATAACATCACGGCCGAGAAGATACGCCCCGCCGGAAACATCATCCACGACCGAGAAAATACATCTATCGGCTGAAACAATACGCTCCGACAAAAACAATACGCCCCGACCCTTTTGAAGGGGTCGGGGCGCATGTGAAAAGCGCAGTCGTGCGAGCCGGCTATCCGAGCGTATAGGGCTTGCGATACTCGTAGTGCATGTGTTTCTCGGCCTCGGGGTCGTTCATGAACTTCTGCACGATGGGGTTCCAGTGCAGAGGACGATCCAAGTCGTAGGCGATGTTACCCAGATTACATACCGTGCAAGAGCTGTGTCCGATCTCTACCGGCACGTTGGGATCGTGACGCGTACGGATGCCGTCGATGAAGCTCTGGTAGTGAGGCACGTTGGTCTCATACATGGCCTTCTTGTCGACATCCGTGGGCATGAACTCCGGTGACGAAGCGAGGAACTCGCCGCGGCATACCTGAATCCAGCCGTTCTCGCCGTAGATCTTGATACCCTGCTTGCCGCCGTCGAACTGCTGCTGCGTCATCTCGATGCCGTTGTCGTAGCGGTAGGTAAGGCACTCGTACGGACTGCACGACGGGGGCAGGATCTCAACGGGACCCGACCCGTCCTTGCCGATAGCCCACTGGCCGATATCGAACATGTGTGCGCCCCAGTCGGTCGTGAAACCGCCGCCAAGGCCCTTATACCAGCGCCATGCACCCCAGCACTCGTCCGCGCCGTTCTCCAGAATCAGCGGGTTGAGCTCATGGTTGTAGTGCCACGTATCGGCCAACGGGCCCAGCCACAGATCCCAGTCCAGACCTGCCGGCACGGCCTGCTCGGGCAGATCGTACGGCTTGGGGCCGTCGCCCACGTGGGCCTTCATCAGCGATACCTTGCCCAATCGTCCCTCGCGCACAACATTGGCCGCATGGATGAACTCCGACATCGAACGCTGCATGCTGCCCACCTGAAGTATGCGGTTGTTCTCACGCACGGCCTTCACCAGCTGCTGACCCTCATAGATGGTGAACGTCAGGGGCTTCTCGAGATATACGTCCTTGCCCGCACGGCACGCGGCGATGGCGATGATGGCATGCTGGTGGTCGGGCGTAGCGATAACCACGGCGTCGATATCCTCACGGGCCAGAACCTCCTCGTAACGGATATACATGTCGAGCTTGTTCTTGATGCCGTTGTCCGCATAGTACTTGTTTACGCGGCTCTGGAAACGGTCACGCTTGATATCGTAGACGTCGCAGCCGGCTACGATGCGTACATTGGGGATGGTGATGAATCCGCTCATCAGATATATGGCCTGCTGGCCCAATCCGATGAAGCCGATGTTGATCTGATCATTCACATCGCCCTTCTTGGCCTTCTTCGGCGCCATGGCTGCCGATACCGACCGCGGAAGGATGAGCGCAGAGGCTCCCAGCGCCGAAAAGCGCAGGAAATCCAAACGAGATAATTTCGAACTCATGATTCGGGATTTTTAAGGTTAACAGTTTAGTCAACCGTAAAATTAGGAAAAAACTCCTTTCTGACCAACATTTTCGGGAAGTTTTCGGCCACGCCCGCATCAAAAAAAGCGCTCTGCGGCCGCACCCGAAACAACATGTGCGGAAAAGGCCCCCTCACGGGATCTCTTTTCCGCACATATCCGGTCCTCGTCCTGCGCCGTCACACGCACACGCACACGCACCCTCAGCCGTCACGCCGTCACGGGGCCCACTCCCCTACGCACGGTCTCCGCCCCCACGGTCAGCGTCAGCGCTCGCGCGTATCGCGCCACTCCACAACCTCGGGTTTGAGTTCATCCTCGCGGTCGACCCACTCGCCGCTGCGAAGCAGGCGCTCCTTATAGCGGTCCATACGCTCCACGATGCTGAAGCGCGGGCGCTCGCGCGACTGCGCCTCCTCGCGCCGCGACGGACGTATCGTCTCGTTGAAGATCGCCGCCCGCGTCGGACGCCGCCACGGCTCCCACTTGAAGTTCTTGAGCCGCAGGGGCTGCGACGGAGGCACCTGTGCTATGGGGTAGAGCGTGAAGGGTACGTCGTTGCGGTAGGTCATCCCCACAAGCTCCTTGTCCTCGATATAGAACGAGGCCGACGCGCTCTCCAGATAGATCATCTCCGTAACTACCGGCGACGTCTCATCCTCACGCTGGAAATAGATCGTCTGCACATTGCCGTCAACGTCATTGCGATAGATCTCGTTGTCGCGGAAGAAGGCCGTCATCTGCTTGCCCGCAACCTGATTGTAATACGTGGTGTCGATCTCGGCAACCATGATCGGCTGCCCCAGAAACTCCGCCCGCGTGATCTGGCGGTTAGCCGTATATATATCGACCACATCCGAGGCTATCTGGTTCGAGTTGTTCCACAGCAGCGGGTTGATATAGAGATGTATGATCGAATCGGTCGAGAAGCTCACCATCGAGTCGCACACCATCTGCGCATCGCTGCGGTAGACCCGCACGTTACGATAGGCCTTAACAAGGCGGTAGAGGCTGTCGCCGTGCACGGTATCGGCCTGCACCATACCCGTGCTGTCAGTAACGGCCGGGGCATCCGCTATGACGCGCTCCTCGCCCGCCACACTGTCGCCGCCGCGCTTGGCCCCAAGATTCATTATGCTGTCGCGGATACGGGCGTCACGCTCGCGCGCCGCAGCATCCAGAGAGTCCAGATGCGACACGTCGCGCCCGCGACGCAACGCCTTCTCGCGGACCTTCGCACGCCGCACCGAGTCGCGCGCCGACGCCTTCGCCGCGCGCTCCAGCTCCACGGCCTTCAGTTTCTCGAGCTGCGCCGTAGCCTTCGCCTGACGCTTCATCGCTATCGAGTCGAGCTTCTGCTTGCGCGCCGCAGCCTTCACCCGTTTCGCCTCCGCCTTCAAGGCCTTCACACGCTCACGCTCCAGAGCCTTGCGCGCCGCCGCGTCGAGCGTATCCGCCGCCACGGTGTCCGCCGCAGACAGAGTGTCGGTATAGGCTTCGGGCGCAAGCGCCGCATCCTCCGCGTCGTCCACAGACTTCTGTTCGGCCGCGGCATCCGCCTTGCTCATACGGCGGCTCTCGAACGCCCCTGCCGGGCGCTCCGTCGGGCGCTGGAGCCTCTCTCCCCTCCCGGGCGCAGCGCCGTCCGGACTATCTGCATTTATATTGTCCGCATTGCCCTCAGCCGCAGCGATCGAGTCCGCAACGGCCGCAGCAATCGAGTCGGCACGCTCCTCGGCCGGCGTAACCGTGAAAAGGAGCATCGAGTCGGCACGCATGAAGACCGAATCGCTCTGCACCGTATCGTAGCTCACAACCGCCGCATCGAGCGTCAGCAACGCGTTGCCCGGATGCTTCCAGTACTCAGCATAGTCGCCGAAGGCAAGTATCTTGTTATCGAAGTCGTGCATCTGGATGTTGCGGCGCGAAACCACATGCTCATCCTCGCGGTAGTAGTAGATCGTGTCGCCCCACATCTCCTGATCCTCCGTCAGCACATACCCCTCGCGCGTAACCTTATAGCACTGCCCGGCCTTGTCGTAGGCGCCCTCCTCGGCCGAGAGATAGTCGCCGTCGGCATTCCATATCTCGCTGCCCGTGAAGAAACGCGCCGACTCGCTCGAGATGTTGTATATGACCGAATCGCTCTTCATGTCGTAGTCCGCGCCGTGCATCTCCACATCCTCCACGCACACCACATCGTGCGTGTCGGCATAGTAATACCCGCGCTGCGACTCGATGATGTTGTCGTCGTGAACCATCACGCCGCCACCCGTATAACGGCCAACCTTCTCCCGTGTGTTGAAACTGAAATTGTAGGTATAGAGCAGCGCGTCGCCGTCAACGACCTTCACGATCGGGGCGTAGACCTCCGCCAAGGAGTTCACGCCGTCGTAGACGGCACTGTCGCCGTAGATATAGACCGAATCCTGATTTATGATGACACGTCCGAAAAAGCGCATCTGCGCATCGCCGTAACGCACGGCGCTGTCGCAGACGATAACCGCACCGTTATGGTGTGCGGCAAAGTTGCCCGTGAAGCATATTACACTGTCACGGCCGTTGTTGTAGGGGCGCACCTCGTCGGCCATGAAGTCGACCTTGCGGGGTTGCGAACGCCGCGCGCTGTCACGCCGCAGGCTGTCCTGCCGCGATGCCGCCAGTGCCTCCTGCCGCGCCCGCTCCGCCGCCGCACGCGAAGCCTCCGCCGCCGCGGCTCCGGCACCGCGATGCGCCGACGCCTGCGCCAGAAACAGACCCGCAAAAAGCCCGACAACAGATATGATCGACACGATACGGCGCACGCCTCAAAACTCTTTTTATCCCTGTCACATGATCCTCCCGGCCGCGCATCGGGCGCCGGCTCAGAGGCCTTCACCCGACCGGGGTTACTTCACCCAATTCTTATATTCGAAATCCCCGTTGCGGAACTCCGGATCGATATAGACATATATGCCGTCGATCTTATCCGTAAGCCAATCCTTGAACACTCGCATCTGCTTGTCGTTCAAAGCCATCTCCTCGATCGTAAGGTAGTCCTCGTTCAGCGAGGCCGGGTGCGACGGGATAACGTCCAGCAGCTTGACAATCTTGCTCAGCTCGTTGCCGCTCAGATCCTCCGCCTGATAGGCGTTCGACACATCCCCCACGTTCATGTGCGAGATGGCCACGTAGTCCTTCAGGCTGCGCCCCTCGCCGAAGTCCTCCTCACGGAACTTCGTGGCCGTATATTTAACGTTCGAGTAGTTGGGGTTGCTCGACAGGATATCGTGGTTCGAAACCAGACCGCCGTTCATCTTCGTCAGCGGGTCCTCCGAGAACTCGCGCGCCGCATCCTCGAAGGTGATCGAGTCGCAACGTATCAGATTGGCAATGCTGTCCAGAAAACGCGTCGGCTCCAACAGCTCGTCCGACGTATAGGTCGGTTTGATCAATATGTGGCGCAGGCGGTAGTTGCCGTTCTTCGGCTCCTCCATCAACTCGATGATATGGAAGCCGAACTCCGTCTCGACGATCTCCGACAGCTGGCCCGGCTTGAGCTCGCCCGCAGCCTCCGCAAACGACGGCTGCCACTGCGACAGGGGACCGTAGGTCAGCTCGCCCCCTCGCATCGCCGACCCCGGGTCGGCAGAATAGAGGCGCGCCAGAACCGGCAGCGACGACTTGCCCGTGATGATACGCTCACGCATCTCCAGCAGGCGCTCTCGCGCTCGCTGCTTGGCCACATCCTGCGACGCAGGGTAACGCACGATCTGTGCGTACATGTATTGTTTGGGTATGAGCGGTAGCTCCTCCTCCTTCAACGACTTGAAGTACCGCTCCACCTCGCCCGGCGTCACCGTAACATCCTTGATAACCGTATTCTGCATCGACGAGGCGTACTCCTGCTCGGTAATGCGCTGCGTCAGGATCTCGCGGAACGTATATATGGGCATGTGCTGCCGCGCCTCCAGCGCCGCTATCGAACCCTCCTCGGCAATCATCGACTGGATCTGCTGCTCGACATACGACGGAACGTCACCCATCAGCTCGATCGAGTCGATCAGAGCCTGACTGTATAAGAGCTTCTGCTTCATCAGAGCCTCCAAAGCCTCGTTCATGGGGTCGCGGTCCGAAGTGTAGCCCTGAGCACGGCGCTGTTCCACCAACAGGTTGGCATAGGTTTCAACATCCGAATAGAGGATCGCCGAACCGCCTACCACCGCAACGACCTTATCGAGCATAACCTGCCGTTTCTGTGCCATGAGAAATCCCGATGCCGATACCACAGCCACGGCCAAAGTCAAAACAATCTTCTTAAACATATTACCTTACTGTTCCTTATATATTTTCCTTTCGCTTTCTCCGCTTACGAATTATCTTTTATATCTATATATCTATCGTAACGCCATCTCTCATACTCTCTCACTTACCTTTACTCCCGCTCTTTCTCTCGTCCTCTCCTCACGTCTTCCTCTTCTCTCCTTTTCTCTTCTCTCTTCACATCGTCTCTCCTCTCTTCTCTCCTCTCCTCTTCTTGCCTCTTCTCGACTCTTCTCTCTCTTCTTCCTCTCGCTCTCTCCTCTCTTGCTCCCCCCCCCGCGGCCCCTTGACGGGCCCCCGGGTCAGCGCCTTGCGGGCGCACCGGCTACGGGAGACTTGCCATCCGCCGTGTCGGCATAGATGCGGGCATGGCCCGACGCCATCGCCTCGGATACGATCTGCTCCTCGTGCGACTTGATGATCTCACTGCGCCGCTGCGTGATCAGTATGCGGCGTATGTTGTCCGCCACAACCTCCAGCGGAGCTACGTTCCCCTTGCGGCATACCGACGTGAAGTCGAAATAGTAACGTTTGCCGCCGGCGTCCATCTGCTGGATGCCCGTCTTGTCGAGCAGATGCTCGTTGTCCTGCGACTGCGCCGTCGGCAGGTAGGTCAGGAAGTCGTTGAAGCCGACCCACTCCGAACGCTTGTCCACAAGCTCGAATCCGTTCTTCTCGCATATCTCCGAGAGCGTCTTGGCCGCACTCTGCGACGTGGCCGCATCCCGCATCTGCTTCATCAGAGTCTTGCTCTGGCGGTACGAGGCGTCGAAACGCAAGACCCGTCCCTTGACCAGCGTGCGATCGAGTATGAAATCGGCCTTATGCGTATTATAGTAGTCGGCGATATCCTTATCCGTGAAGTCGGGGCTCATCTGCTGCTCGACATAGTACTGATCCACCTTGCGCATCAGAAGCGAATGGCGGTACTCCTCAACCATGCGGTCGATATCCTCCTCCGACCCCGAGAAGAGATCGTCGGCCTCCTCGACCTTGAGCTGGCGCACCAGCCACCTGTCAACATACAACTTTACGAACGACACGCTGTCGTCACCCTTGACATTGGCCGGCATGGCCTCCATGATCTCGTTTATCTTGAGCTCCTTGCGGCCAACCTTGGCGACGGTGTTGTCGCTCACCAGATAGTCCGGCAAATCGCGGCACGCCGTCATCGCGACGGCCGTCGCAGCGAGCAATATTTTCACTACAAGGCGCATAACAATCGACAAAGATACATTTTTACTCCCAAATAACGTAAACCTTGCCGCTATTATTACTCTTCGGCCGTACAATCATCCTTTTTGATGCGACGGACAAGTATGAACATGCGCACCAGCGCCGCCACCGACAGCACGCCGCACACGCCGTATATGGCCGTTGCGACCCACGTGCCGCCCGCAAGGTCGCGCACCGTCACGTCGCCCGCGCCCACGACCTCCAGAAAGCAGGCCGTCGTATTGTTCAGAGCGTGCAGCATGATGACTATCACCAGCGACCGGTAGCGCAGATAGTAGAATCCCAGCACGAGGCCTCCGGCCAGCGCCGTCACCATGGCCGCAGGGGCCACATGCACGGCGGCGAAGACTACAGCGGGGCATATCCATGCCGCCACGCCGCCGTAGGCGCGGCGCATGCCCCCCGTGAGGAAGCCGCGGAAGATGATCTCCTCGAACAGCGGCGCCACCACGATCGAACAGAGCAGGAACCATCCGCCCGTGCCCATGTCGCCGTCACGTCCGGGCAGCATCGAGGCCAGCGGCTCGACCGCTATCGAGAAGCACCACAGAAGAAGGTATCCGCTCAGAAGGCGTATCGGAGAGGCCCAGCCGGGCGCGCGGAACGTAAGGCGCGCGCTGCGCCCCATGATACGGCCGTAGAGCGCCAGCAGCGTTACGCACAGAACCATGGCGATGGTATAGACGGCCGCCAGATAGCGTCCGCGCAGGAAACCCGCGCCCTCGGCATCGGCCGCGGGGGGCGTGCCCCCGAACATACCGTAGATGAGCGCCGCGGCCCACTGCGAGAAGACAAAGATCAGCCCCGCAATGATCAGATCGCTCCATCCGTATCCGGCCGCAGCACGCCGCGGCGACCCCTGCGCCGAAGCGCCCATGTCACTCCCTTCCGCCATAAGACAATCAATTCAGCATACGTGTTATGAGTTTACAAAGTTAATCATTTTTCGGCAACCGTTGTTTTATTCGATTTAATTTCATTAATTTTGTCCGATTATATCCTGCCCGTCAGCTGCGGCATAAAACGTGCCGGCAGAGTGTGCGGACGGAGCCTGTGACAACGTTTTACATACGTATATCCGCAACACGAAAACTATGTCTAAAGTTATAGCCTTAGCAAACCAGAAGGGCGGTGTCGGCAAAACCACCACCGCCATAAACCTCGCCGCCTCGCTCGCCCTGCTCGGACGCAAAGTCCTGCTGCTCGACGCCGACCCGCAGGCAAACGCAACGTCCGGACTCGGATTCGACATCGACCTCGAAGGCATATATGAGTGCATCGTGGGCGAAAAACGCGCCGAGGAGGTCATACGCCAGAGCCCCGATATCAAGAACCTCTGGCTGCTGCCTTCGAGCATAGACCTCGTGGCCGCAGACACCGAACTGCCAAAGATGGAGAACGGACATTTCGTCATTAAGAGCATCGTCGACAGCGTGCGCGAGAGATTCGACTTCATCTTCATCGACTGTTCGCCCTCGCTCGGATATACAACCGTCAACATCCTCACCGCCGCAGATACGGTCCTCATACCCGTACAGTGCGAGTATCTGGCCCTCGAGGGTCTGAGCAAGCTGCTCAACACCATCAAGATCGTCAAGAGCGGCCTCAACCCCGACCTCGAGATCGAGGGTTTCGTGCTGACGATGTACATGCGCAACCGCCTGAACAACCAAGTCGCCGCCGAGGTGCGCGAACACTTCGGCCCGCTGGCCTTCGACACCGTCATCCAGCGAAACATACGTCTCGGCGAGGCCCCCTCGCACGGCAAGCCCGTCATGCTCTATGACGCCGCCGCCACAGGCTCCGCCAACTATCTGGCTCTGGCCAAGGAACTGCTCATGCGCAACCGCCGCAAGGCCGCTCGCGCCCGCAAAGAGGCCGCCGCAGAATCTTCCGACGCGCAGCAGACCCAGCCTCAGGAGTAACGAAAACAACGACATCGAGATATGAAACAGAAAGGTTTAGGACGTGGACTGGATGCAATCTTCGGCACCGAGAACATCGCCGCCAAGGTTACGCCCATGAGCCACATGGCCCAGATACCCATCGGGCAGATCGTACCCAACCCCTCGCAGCCCCGCACCTCGTTCGACGAGGAGGCGCTGCGCGAGTTGTCCGACTCGATCCGCCAGCTCGGCATCATACAGCCCATAACGGTACGCCGTGACGGCACCGACCGCTACATAATCATCAGCGGCGAGCGCCGCTGGCGCGCCTCGCGCATGGCCGGTCTCGAAACCCTCCCCGCATACGTGCGCGAGGCCGACGACGAGAACCTCCATGCCATGGCCCTCGTGGAGAACATCCAGCGGCAGGACCTCAACGCCATAGAGATAGCGCTCGGCATGCAGCGCCTGATCGACGAGTGCGGCCTGACGCAGGAGCAGATGGCCGACAAGGTGGGAAAGAAACGCTCCACGGTATCGAACTACATGCGTCTGCTCACACTCCCCGACGAGGTGCAGCTCGCACTCAAGGAGGGGCTCATATCGATGGGCCACGCCAAGGCTCTGGCCGCACTGCCGCGGCAGATGCAGGTCAAGGCCCTCAAGAAGTGTCTGCGCGGCGGGCTCTCTGTACGCCAGACCGAGGAGCTGGCACGAAAGGCCGCACAGGCTCCGGCTCCCGCCCCCGCTCCCGAAGAGGAGGAGTATCCCGAATCATACTCGCGCCTTGTCGAGCAGCTCGAGCCATACTTCTCGCAGAACATAAGCATCAAGCGCAGCCGCGGCGGCGGCGGACGCATCGTCATCGAGTTCTCGGGTGACGACGAGATCGACTCCTTCATCGAGCGTCTGCGCGCACGCGGCCCACAACAACAAAACGACCTTTAGCGACGTTTATACTCCGTGTGCGGCCACACCCGACAGCGACGGCCGAGCCGTCCGAGGTCGCGCCGAAATGCCGTAACGGCAGAGACGGCAGGCCGACACGAACACAACAGACGCACCAACACAAGCGCACGCGAATGTCCATTTGCAAGAACCGAAGGGGATTGATCCGACGCAACAGGGTTGCGGCACAACGCATACGGCGCAAGAGGCCGATGCGCCGCATCCTCATTGCCCTTACGGCCGTCATAGCCGTGGCGGCCGCCATCCTCGCACCCGTCGACACCTTCGCCCAGAGCATCCAGCGCGGGAATATGCGCTCGGTCAGCGGCGGCATGCTGCAACGCCGCGCCAAGGCTGCCGCCAAGCCCTCGGACGAGGCTCTGCGCGCGGCCGTGGACTCACTCATACGCATGCTCCCCGAAGGGACGATCCCTGCCGACGCGGCCGCCCTGCACGCCATACCCGCAGACTCGCTTCTCAAGATGCTGCCCGATACGCTGCAGGCGCTGCTGCCCGCGCTTATGGCCGGACATACGGCGGAACAGGATATGGCGGCAGATTCGCTGGCCACGCTGCTCCCCGATTCGCTCCGCACGGGCATGATCGTAAGCGGAGAGACGCTATCCGACACCGATCTGTATGACGATCCCCTCTCGCCGGGCATGAGTGCCGGCATGGCCGGCGGCGGCAAGCACGCCAAGGCCCGACGCAAGGCACTGCAGCAGCAGCGGCAGATCGAGGAGCGCAGCGAACGTCTGCGCCGCCGCCAGATCGAGGCCGATTCCACGGGGGCGAAGAAGATCCGCCAGCCACTCTTCAGCGACTCGGCTTCGCTCTCGAAGGTGTGCTGGATGGCCGCCGTGATGCCCGGATACGGACAGATATACAACAAGCAGTACTGGAAGCTGCCCGTACTCTACACCACCCTCGGCACATCGATAGGGCTGGCCGTACACCAAGGATCGCTCTACAAGCCCCTGCGCCGCGAGTATGACCGCCTCACGGCCGAGAGCATGTCCCGCACCGAGGAGCTCAACTCGCTCCAGAGACGCATGATACGCGCAAACACCGCACGGCAGATATTGTGGGGCACGGCAGCCGCGTCGTACATATATTTTCTGGGTGACGCCGCCGTCAACTACGCCACGAACGAGGTCTCGGACGTAAAGAAAGCCACCACACTATCGCTTATATGTCCGGGTGCGGGGCAGGTCTACAACAAGAGTTACTGGAAGGTGCCCATCGTCATCGGCGGACTCGCATCGATGGCTTACGTCATCGACTGGAACAACCGCGGATTCCAGCGTTTCAAGACGGCATACAACCTGCGTTCCGACTTCGAGCAGAACCCCGGAAAGTATCCCGACGGCGTCTCGCACGACGAGTTCGGTGGCCGATACTCGGCATCGTACCTCAAGAACCTGCGCGACGCATACCGCCGAAACCGCGACCTGAGTATCCTGCTCACAATAGCCGTATATGCCTTTCAGGCCATCGACGCACATGTCGATGCCCACCTGAAGGATTTCGATGTCTCGGACGACCTCACCGTATCGCTCGAACCGATGTTCGATACCACATATACGCAGATAAGCGGCACACAGCCTGCATTCGGATTTAACCTCAACATAAGATTCTGACAACAGACAAGAGATGAACCATACGAAAACCTTAACCCTGATCCTGCTCACGCTTCTGACCGCGGCGTCAGGCATGGCAACGGCACAAAACCGCACAGAGAAGAGACCTCGCAAACTCAGCACCAAGAAACAGCTCGTCATCGAGCGTCAGCGGGCCGACTCGCTCGCCGCCCTCGTCGAGGAGTACCGCCGCCGCGAAAGCGACTGGCAGAAGGCGTGGCACGACGCGCAGGAGCAGGACGAAAGGCATCACCATGTCGAGCAGTTCGCCGTAGACTACACCCCCGCCCGCGCCGACTCTCTGGCCGAGCAGCTGCGACTGCAGCAGGTGGACGACGCCCTGCAGAACTTCTTCAACGACTACGTATGCGAGCCTGCGGACATGAGCACCGACACGCAGCTCGACTCGCTCTACGCCGCGCGTCTGAAGACTCTCGTCTCGCCCATACACCTGCCTTACAACCAGATCGTACGCACATACATCAAACGCTATACCGACGGCTCGGGCCTCATGAGCCGCGTGCTCTCGCTCTCGCAATACTACTTCCCGATGATCGACGAGGAGCTGCTCAAGGCGGGGCTTCCCGTCGAGCTGCATGCAATGGCCATAATCGAGTCGGCACTCTCCGCAACCGCATACTCGCGTGCCGGCGCCGCAGGTCTCTGGCAGTTCATGCCCACGACCGCCAAGGCATACGGACTCGAGGTCAACTCGATGGTCGACGAGCGCTACGACCCCCTCAAGTCGACCCGCGCCGCATGCCGATACATGAAGGACCTGTACGAAATGTACAACGACTGGAGCCTCGCAATCGCCGCATACAACTGCGGCCCCGGAAATGTCAACAAGGCCATGGCCCGCGCCGGCGGAAACCCCCAGTCGTTCTGGGACGTATATGAGTTCCTGCCGCGCGAGACCAGAGGATATGTCCCCTCGTTCATCGCCGCATCGTACGCATACGCATACCATCAGGCACACAACATAACATACGCCGAGCCCCCGATGCCCATCGCCGTCGATACCATACAGGTATCGCGCCTGCTCCACCTCGGGCAGGTATCATCGACCATAGATGTCTCGACCGACGCCCTCAAGATGCTCAACCCCCAGTACAAGCTCGACGTCATACCAGCCACGACGAAGAGCTACACGCTCGTGCTGCCCGCAAACCGCGTCACGGAGTTCATCTCGAATCAGGATTCGATCTACGCCAAGGACTCGGTCTACCTCAAGGAGTATCTCGATCCGGCCGTCGTCGAAAAGAAGAAGACCGAGCAGACCGTAATATACTACCGCGTCAAGAGCGGCGACACCCTCGGCGCCATAGCCCGCCGCAACCATGTCACCACGTCGCAGCTCATGCGTTGGAACGGCCTCAAGAATCCCGACCGCCTAAGCATAGGCCAGCGTCTCAGGATCGAGAAACATTAACCGCACGGCAGGCATGACCCTCCTCGACAACGATACCATAGCAGCTCCGGCCACGGCCGCGGGCGGCGCCCTCTGCGTCGTACGCGTCAGCGGCCCGCGCGCCATCTCCATCTGCGACACGATATTCAGGGGCCGCACGACCCTCGCCGCCGCAAAAACGGCATCAGCACACTACGGATCGATCGCGGATACGACAGCAGGGGTCATCGACGAGGCCATAGTCACCATATTCCGCGCACCGCACTCATATACGGGTGAAGATTCGGTCGAGATATCCGTACACGGGTCATCGTACGTGGCGCGGGCCCTCATGCAGGCCCTCGCACGCGCCGGAGCCCGCCCCGCACGCGCCGGAGAGTTTACGCGCCGCGCCTTCCTCGCCGGACGTATGGATCTGGCCCAAGCCGAGGCCGTAGCCGACATGATAGCCTCCTCGTCGCGCGCCGCCCACGCCGTGGCCGCAACACAGATGCGCGGGGCATACTCCCACGAACTGCAGGAGCTGCGCCGTCAGCTCCTCGACATCACATCACTGCTCGAACTCGAACTCGACTTCTCGGAGGAGGATGTAGAGTTTGCCGACCGCACGCAGCTCGACACCCTGCTGCGCCGCACCCGCGACAAGGTCGCCGCCCTCGCACGCTCGTTCGCCCTCGGAAACGCCCTCAAGGAGGGTGTCGCCGTGGCTATCGTCGGCAGCCCCAACGTCGGCAAGAGCACCCTCCTGAACCGCCTCGCCGGCGAGGAGCGCGCCATGGTATCCGACATAGCCGGCACCACACGCGATACGGTCGAGGCACGCATCAATATCGACGGCGTGGACTACCGCTTCATCGATACGGCAGGCGTACACCAGACCGACGACAAGCTCGAACTCATGGGCATAGACCGCACGCGGCAGGCCCTCGAAAAGGCCCGCATGGTGTTGTGGATAACCACGGCCGACGAGCCCTGCAGCAACATCGGCAGCAAAATCCGCAGCAATGTCGGCAGCAATGTCGGCAACCCGTCAGGTCATAACGCACATAACGCCCCTGACACGGAGGCAGCCTTGAAGGCGGAGTTCGCGGCGACAACGGGCATAGAGCTCGCACCCGAACAGATTCTCTACCATATAATCAACAAGATCGACCTGCATTCCGACACGAACAATAGCTCCGCCGTAACAGCCGAAGGGACGGAGGATAAATATACCTTACGGCTCTCGGCCAAGACGGGCGAGGGGATAAGGACACTTGTCGCGGCGCTCTCGCGCAGCGTTGACGCGACGGCGGCATACCGCGGCGAGGCCATCGTCACCAACCAGCGCCACTACCACGCCCTGTGCGAGGCGCTCACGGCGCTGGATGCGGCTCTGGACGGATTGCAGCATGGACTCACGTCGGAACTGCTGAGCGAGGATATCCGCGCCGCGATCAACCACCTCGGTGAGATCACCGGCGAAATCACCTCCGACGACATCCTCCAAAATATATTCTCAAAGTTCTGCATCGGCAAGTAAATACTTGATTATCAGATAGTTAAATTGATTATAATCGATTAATATGGCGCTCTTTACGGGGCGCCTTTTTTGTTGCTCAAGTATCGTTGATAATCGTTGCTAAGCCTTTTTACACCATTTTTTGTACCTCCTATGTACCTCACCACGAAAATCCGAGGATTATTGTCTGCCAAGTGGTGGACAACCTGGAACGCCTTGGAACGCTGTGGTACGCAATGAAACAGATTTGGCGAACTAAAAAGATAATTAAAATGGCTAGTAACATTGAAATTCAAAAGAAATGCGAGTGGTGTGGCACTATTTTTACCGCCCACAAGATTACTACCGCATACTGTTCACACAGGTGCGCAAACCTCGCATACAAAAATCGAGTTAGAAAAAAACGAATTCAAGAATTCCACTTGAAACACGATGCAGAATTAAAACCCAATTCTGAAAAAGAGTTCTTAACCCCTACTGAAGTTGCCGCATTTTTAGGTGTAGGCCGTACCTCAATTTATCGGTATATCAAAAACGCGAAAATTAAAGCGGTCAGATTTGATGGGAAAACTCTTGTACGGCGTTCGGATATTGATAAGATGTTCGACTACATTATTGCTTCCAATAATGAGAATAAGCCCAAAGAGAAAACTCCAATATCAGATTTCTACACCACAACTGAAGTCAAGGAAAAATATGGAGTAAAGGATTCCTGGATATTTCATATCGCTAAGGAACATAATATTCCACGAACCTTTCACTGTGGTAAAACCTATTGGAGCAAAAAGCATATTGATGACTACTTTGCAAAGAAAGCTCCCGATCCTGAGATCAAGGAATGGTACAGCACGCAAGACATGCAGGAGAAGTTCGGTATGACGCTGACGGCCATCTATTCTTTTGTATCAAAGAATGCTATTCCCAAGAAGAAGGTCGGTATCATGGTGTACTACTCCAAGAAGCATGTGGACATTGCCAAAGGGCTCATAGCTCCCGAAGAGCCAAAATACTACACCATTGCCGAAGCGATGGAGCGATTCAGTCTGACACGGGATCAACTCTACCATTATGTGAAATACCATAATATTCCCCGTATCAAGGTCGGTAAATATACCAAGATCCTGCGGGCAGAGCTGGACAAGTTCTTTGAGCCTCCAAAAATAGAATGAGCCAAAAGTTATTTTCCGGTGATAAATACCACCATTAGAACACCTATTTTATTTGCAACAAAAACAAGTATTAATCAAAAAACAATATAGCTATGACACTTACATGCACCAACGTAACTTTGAGACAAAAGCCATTGCGTAACGACCGTATATCTCTTTATCTGGATTATTACCCAGCCATCCGCAATCCTTACACGATGAAGATGAGTCGCCGGGAATTCCTCGGTATCTACATCTATGCCAAGCCCAAGAACGAGCAGCAAAGAATGTTCAATCAGGATATGCTGAACAAGGCAGAGGCAATCCGCTGTATCCGTGTCCAATCGCTTATCAATGAAGAATTCGGGTTCCTGGACAAGAACAAGCAAAAGGTAGATTTCCTCGCCTACTTCCGGACAAAGGCACGGGAAAAGTATGAGAAATGGGATTGCGTTTACAACCACTTTGAGAAATTTGTCGGTGGCAAATGCACCTTTGGCGATGTCACCGTGGAACTGTGCGAGAAGTTCAGGGATTACCTGCTCAAATGCAAACAGATTAATCACCCCAATGCTTACATCTCACGCAATTCGGCAGCCGGCTATTATTCGACTTTTCGTGCCTTATTGAAAATAGCCTATAAAGAAAAGATGTTGCGCGAGAATTTGAACGACTTTTTGGAAAAGATAGAATGGAAAGAGGTCAAGAAAGAGTATCTGACACTTGATGAAGTCAAGAAACTGGCAGCTACGCCCTGCAAGATTCCTGTCTTAAAACAAGCCTCCCTGTTCGCTTGCATGACCAGCCTCCGTATCAGTGATATTCTGCTGGACTGGCGTGACTTTGAAGTCGGGCCAGATCAAGGCTATTACATCCGTATTTGCACCGAAAAGACAGAAACCGAGGCTACGCTCCCCATTAGTCAGGAGGCACTGGAGTTGTGTGGCGAATGGGGCACCGGAAAAGTCTTCAAAGGCTTAACTCGCTCCATGACCCATCATCCCCTGAAACAATGGATTGCCGAAGCCGGAATCAGGAAACACATAACCTTCCACACAAGTAGGCACTCGTATGCGGTCATCCAAATCTCTTTAGGCACAGATATTTACACAGTATCGAAGATGCTGACGCATAAGAATGTTACAACGACACAAATCTATGCTGATTTGGTTAACTCAAAGAAGAGAGAGACGGCGAATAAGATTTCATTGAAGTAAAAACACTACATCAAAGATAATCTATACTATAAAACTGAAAATAGTAGGGATTATCTTTGATATATAAAATCTATAATTACAACTATATTATTGTACCAAGCATTGTGTATAATTAAAGTTTGCCTTTATGGTTAAAAATGGTATGTTGTTCGATTTCCATTTTATCCACAATTTTTAATAAAGTATTTGCTTCTTCCGAAGAGAACAAAACAACAGGAATCTCTCTATAAAATTTTCGTGCTTGCACAATAATTTTACCATTCATCCCATTTCCTTTAACTTTAACCTTAGGTTCTTTTTTAGTTGTTACTTCCATTATTGTTTTGTTGAATTTTAATAAGATGGTATAAAGTATCAATCTGATTAAATAAGCCGTCGCTTACTCCTCTCAATATATTAGTGTCTATTCCTCCTTTAAAACGACCTTCTTTAGGGCTGTCTATACATAAAAATCCTCTGATTTTATCTTTACTTTGTTCATCTGCTAAAAGGGGTACAATCGGAACGACCAATGTAGACCGATATTTAAGAGGCCAACATTTTCTACGCATTATATTCTCAAATATAGAGAACCTTTTGTTTGGTAACCAATTATTTTGCAAGCGGGTATTCTTGTAATCTTTGCATATTGGTAGATGTGCCTCATGAAAATATGTAGTATCTATATTATCATTATCAAAATTAGAGTAAATAAATTCAAAATCAGAATTACCGTCTAACCAATGTTCAATCTTATCATTAGTACCAGTCTTCCTTTGAATTGTTTTTGAATAATTATCCCTCACCAATGTTTGAACACAAACACGTTGTTTTTGTTCATTTTTTATTAGAAATTTAATACAAACTCCAACTCTTTCTCCATAAATCTTTGAAAACGCTTCCGCCAATGAATCACATAAATTTGATAAATTTTGAAGTATTGTTTCTGGCTTTTGTTCTTGTTGACGATTAATACTGTGTAAATAAGAGAATCCAGTATTTATATCAGCATAAATATCTGCATATCTAACCTTTTTACGATAAGTAGAAATTAAATAAAAATTGTATCCTAAGAAAAATAATGAAATTACGCCTAAAAAGATTACTCCCCACATTCCTTGGTCATTCAAATATGGAGCGAAATAAATTCCAAAAGCTATTATGGAAGCTATACTTCCTATAATAGAAAGAAGTAATATAATATAATCTCCTATAGTTTTCGTCATAATAATATCTATCTATTAAATTACAAATATACTTTATCTATGAATCTTATCAAAAAGAAAGTGCATTAATTAGTTGATATTATGTAATATTCCTCCCAAACAGGCATTCCGTTTCTCCTTAATCCGATTCAAACCTCATAAGTAATTTATTCACTACATCAATTTCATTCTCAACAAGTAAAGTCGTTTTTATTATATAGGCCTAATATAGACTTTCACAGATAGTCCATCATGTTCTTTTGTCAAATCATGCTCAAGGCCGCGAGGATTTCGTATATATCCTTCGGGATCAAATACAAAACAATATAAAAATTTGCATTTTGGATGAGTCTTATATTTAGCAATATCAATGATTAACTGATCACCTAGCTCTTTATCTTTTAATCCATCGCGTGTCATTTTTACTTCTATTGAAATTTCTTCATTTTTCAACAAAAAGTCCATACGATTGTTACCGCCTGCATATGAAGGCGTCCATTCTTCTGGTCGGACGTCCTCAAAATGTAATCGTAAAATAGCGTTTAATAAATCTTGAACATCGTATTCATCTTTAATCTCTAACGTAGGGCGTCCTGCATGCCTACGCTTTAATTGTCTTGCACATATATGAAATTTCTCAAATATTTTACTTAGAACTTTATCATAGTCCACTTCTGCTATTTTAGGATTTATCTCATGAAAAGCTTTTAATATTGCAATAAGTTGTTCGCATTCATTTTCATCGCACATATTTCTCTTGACCCAAAAATCAAATCTTTCAGTCTGAGGATGGTTCGGATACAATGATTGCAAAAACATCAAAGACTTTGCTCCCCATTCTGCATAGCCTTTACTATCTGCGATATAATCTCCAAAAGAAGTCCTTCTCACACTCATTAGGAATGATTCACCTTCTGTTATTAATTCTTTCAAATCCATATATAATTCATATTGTTATCTACAATCTCATAAGTAATTCAAAGATACTGATTTATTTTGATTTTACCCCCTCCAATTTATACGAAACACACAATTAGAATATAATTGGGATTTTTTCGTTTGACTCTGGCTTATTAACTAGGAAATAAGCTACATATCGAGGACAAATGCTACCACTTTCTTGGATTTATAACATGGTATATATGAAATGACATATATTTGCGCACAAACAATTAGCAAATATCACTATGAATCAGAAAAGTATAGAACATATAGCACTCTATTCCCTTGTATTGGTAGGTGCTCTTGTTGTTGGCGTTTTAACTCGTCAGTTTGTTTTATCCAAAGGTTTTGACGATTTCAGTAGTACCGTTGCATTTTTTGCAACAGTAATTGTCTTGATGGCGATTTATGCAAGTTTACAGGCAACTTTCAATCAGTTACTATTGCCACACATAGAAGTTTTTCTATTACATCTTCCTGCTTTTCAAAAGATAAAAGATAAAAATGACACCATTTCTGTTCCGGAAGTTCCTACAAGCAAAGATTCAAATCATACTCACAATGTCATTGCTCCTGCTTCTACCGCTGAAGAAACAATCTCTGAACCTTCAGAATATGAAGTCATGCGAACCAACGCTATCGCAAAACAGGATCATGCTATTCAAGCCAAATTAGAAAAGGTCATTAGCTATACGAAGCAAACAATGGTCGCCTATATGAGTGAAGAAGATCTCAACCGTCTTTGCGCATACGTTGCAGAATATAGTACAGGCGATACCTTACAAAAGATATCGCCCGTAAAGGTTGACACACAACTTAAAAGCATTGATATTATGCATTTTGGATGGAATATCGGCAAGGCTTTTGGCAGAAAGCGTATTCATACTGCAACTTTCATCAAGAATGTCTTTTCCCATACCCTACGTGACTTGGAAATCTCAACTATTGAGCGCAAGATGTCACATACAGAATCTGGATGTAAAATCAGACTAAATCTGAATATTACATGAAACTTATTCCAATATTCCTAATCTCCTTATTTTTCTAGTTCCCTTCATTTCTTTTGAGTTTGAATCATAAATCATTAAATCTGGAATATAATTAGCAGGTGAATTATAATGAATCCTCTTCCATTCGCTATTTTTTATAGGATGATACCACTGATTAATAATATATACATCGAAAACTGGTGCGATGGAAATTTATTTCATTCATCATATTCTCAAATCCTAACCTGAATAATTCATAGTCTCCACAAAAAAGAGAACGCCCTTCTTGTATATTT
>OGLM01001436.1_pt1 | contig 24707 bp, 24 predicted proteins | sample 1572531 | NCBI WGS metagenome assembly OGLM01 (sample SAMEA2581909, study PRJEB24529) | metagenome | biome: Human gut stool | place: China | collected 2011 | reverse complement strand
GGAAGGTGTGGCGGATGCCATTGGTATCGCCGGAGCCTTGAAACTGGGCGGGGAAGATGCCCGCACCGGCAGTAGCACCGAAGATGCAAAGGTTAAAGACGAACAGCAGCTGGTTCACAATGGAAACGCCGCTCATGGGCAGGGTGCCCACCTGGCCAACCATCACATTATCCAGCAGGCTGACCACGTTGGACAGGGTGTTCTGCACAATAATAGGCAGAACCACCACCGCAACATGGCGGTAAAAGGTGCGGTCACCGATCAGGCACTCCCGCAGGGTTAAACTTTTTTGCTCCATACATCCTCCGTTTTACAAGTCTTACACCATAACAAAAATGCTCTTCCCGCACACAGCAGCAGGAAGAGCAGAAAAAAGCAACCCCTTTTTACGGCAGCGGCACCGCGTAATCCACAAGGCGGCGGGGCTTGCCTTCAAATACAATGGCAATACCATCCGGGCCGGTGTTGGCGCTCACAACGCAGCCCAGCTGGAACACCAGCAGCGGCGCATGACCAAACTCTTTTTTGCACAGCTTGACAAGTTCGTCACGCTTGGCGGTGGAGCTGGTGTAAGCAACCATGTAAGGCATTTTCTTCACATCGTCCACGCGGCTCTTGACCCACTTGACCATGGCAGGCGGCACGTTGTTGTCACCGCGCACCTTGGCTTCCACCTTGCTGATGCCATCGTTCAGGCTGATGATGGGGCGGATGCCCATCAAATCGCCCACAACGGCAGCGGCGGCGGAAACACGGCCAGATTTTTTCATCTGCTTTAAGCTGTATGCGGCAAGGCAGATTTCCACCCGGGCCAGCTTGTCCTGCATTTCGCGCAGGCAGGCATCCAGCGGCTCACCGGCACGCACCTTGCGGGCGCACTCGCAGAAATACCAGCCATACGGCATGGAGTAGGTGTGCGAATCGATCAGATGAATCTTCATCTTGTGGCCGGGGCGCTCGTCTTCCAGCAGTTCGGCAGCCTTTACGGCGTTATTGTATGTACTGGAACCACCGGCGTTGATGCACAGGTGCACAAGGTCCTGTATACCGGCGTCTACATATTTGGCATAGATATCCACCCATTCCAGCTGGGTGATGGCGGCGGTGGTGGGTACGCTTTTGGACTGGCGCATCATCTCATAGAACTGGTCGTTGGTCATGTCTTTGCGTTCCAGGTATTCCTTGCCGTCCAGCATAATGTGGAACCCAATCACATCAATGCCGTATTTATCGGTCAGTTCCTGCGGAATGTCGGAGCAGGAATCCGTTAAAAAAGCAACTTTCACATCACTCATCTTTGTTCTCACTTCCATTCAAATCGGGTCAGCTGGCCGTGTGTTTCCAGGTCGGCAAAGTCCCACTGGCGCAGAACTTCGTATACCCCCACAGCTACAGCATTGGATAAGTTCAGGCAGCGCTCGCCTTTGCGCATGGGCATGCGCACGCACTGCTGCTGGTTAGCGGCCAGCAGCTCTTCCGGCAGGCCAGCGTCCTCGCGGCCAAACACCAGATAGGAACCATCCGGATAATGGGCGTCGGTATGGCGCTGCGGCCCCTTGGAGGTAAAGTAGAAGAACGGGCCGTGATTTGCCGCAAAAAACGCATCCAGATCCTGATAATATGTTATATCAAGCTGGCCCCAATAGTCAAGACCGGCGCGCTTTAATTTTTTATCGTCGATCGTGAAACCCATCGGCCCAACCAGGTGCAGGCGGGCACCGGTCACGGCGCAGGTGCGCGCAACATTGCCGGTATTCTGGGGGATCTGCGGTTCAACCAGTACAATATTTACAGTTGGCAAAATTTACACATCCTTATTGTTTCTTATTCCGGGTTCTGCATCAGCCGGGGCAGCACGCTTTCCAGCCACACGCCAAGGCGCTCGTCAGCTTCATCAGGGGTGGCTTTCAGGCAGTCGGCCACAAACACGGCGGCAGCCTGTGCGGCGGCGGGCAGCACATTGCCCTGCAGCAGCCGCCCCACCAGCACCGCACCAAAAATATCCCCCGTGCCATGGAAGCTCTTGGGTACCATGGGGGTGCGCACCAGACTTTCGCCGGTGGCACGGTCTGCCCCAACGCAGGCAATGCCGCGCCCGGCGGCCACACCGGTGATGAGCACCCGCGGGCAGATGCGCGTTAGGCGCTGCGCCTGGGTCTGCGCGGTATGCAATTCCGCTTCGCCAGTCACACCGGGCATCGGATCGCCCAGCAGCAGGGCGGCTTCGGTGGTGTTGGGCAGAATCAGGCTGGCACGGGAACACAGGGTATACATGGCGGGCACCATTTCCGGCGCAAGGCCGCGGTACATCCGGCCGTGGTCGCCCATCACGGGGTCAACCACCGTCAGGGCGTCCGGCCAAAGGTCCATGGCCTGCTCTACCAGCTTGGCCTGGCTGGCATCGGCCAGGTAGCCGGAATAAATGCAGTCAAACCGCAGACCAAGGCGGCGGTAATGCTCCAGGGCTGCGGGGCCGTAACCGGGGTTGGCCAGCTTGGCCGGGGTGCCCAGCCCGCCGGTATGGGTGGAAAGCACCGCGGTAGGCATGCCGGAGCATTCCAGACCTGCGGCGGAGATTATAGGGAGGGCGACCGTCAACGAGCATTTCCCGACGCACGATATGTCGTGGATCGCGAGAACGCGCTTCTGCTGCATAGGGCCTCCATAGTCTGGACGGATTATTAATGATGCGTCCGCGGTCGGAAGAAAACCGTTATAACCGCGTTCGCCTACCTGCTTCCCATGCCGACGGTGGACGAGCATCTCGAACAGGCCCTGAGGGAGTACAATGAGAAAGTCAACGCTCTCGAGGACGGAGGCTCCCCGCAGGAGCTTCTCGACGCGTACATACACCGCGGATGCGTCCTGTCCATGATCGGGTCGTTCGTATCCGCCATAACCGACTTCGACGAGGCCATCGAGATCATCACCGCGATGGAGGATTCCGGGACCTCCGTAGACTCGGGATACTTCGTGAAGGCCTATACCTCCAGAGGGGCCCTGGAGATAGAGAAATCGGTGAAGTCCATGGCCGACGACTACAGGATGGCGGCCTCGCGCCTTGGGGATCTGAAGGACGGATCCAAATATTACGATACGAAGGACATCGCGGAGATGTGCCTCGACTGCGGATGCGACCTGGTGGACAGCGACCTGGCCTCGGACGCGATACCGTATATCGAGAAGGCCCTGTCCGTACTGGTCGGGAAGGACGACCCATGGTCCAGGAACAGATACATGGAGGCATGCGACCTCGAAGGACAGGTGCGTATGGACACGGAGGATTTCGAGAAGGCCGCCGAAGTGTTCGACGAATCCCTGAGGGTGGGGGAGGAGCTCCGTGCCGAAGGTTTCCTGGAGGACATAATGGAACTCGTCAGCGCCTATGTATCCAGAGGGGACCTGGCGGAGGATGCCGGGGACATGGACCTGTATTTCGATGTGAGGGACAAGGCCATCGCCATCATGGAGGACCTGATGGACAGGGACGACCTGGACGACACCGAGCTCCTGGCCAACCTGCACGGGGAGGTGGCGCAGGCCTACATGAAGAGGAATGACATGAAGACGGCCGAGAAACACCTCATGAGACAGGTGGCCATCAACCTCCACGGGGCCAAGGACTACATGGACGGGAACGGGATCGACCGCCATACGGACTACGGGTCGGAGCGCGACGGGGACGACGAATGAAGGCCGTCGGAATAACCCTGTACCTTTCTTATATCCAGTCCCATTAACCCGATAACATGCGCACCTTCTTCTGTCCGCAATGCGGGAACATGGTCATGCCGGGACTTACGCACTGCCCCGAGTGCGGATACGCGTTCGACGGCAGCGCACCCATCAGGAAGGTGAAGGATAAACCCCTGCCCATCATAAAGGACGCCTCCCAGATGAAGGCCCCGTACCTCCCGTACGAGCCGAGGCCGTCCCAGCTGCAGATCATATCGGACATACGCACGGCATTGGACCAATCGAGACACATAGTCATAGAGTCCGGGACCGGGACAGGGAAGACCATCACGTCCCTCGCAGGCGCCCTGGAACATGCCAAACCCCGCGGGAAGAAGGTCGTCTACATCACCAGGACGATATCCCAATCGGACCAGGTGATGAAGGAGCTCCGCGCCATATCCACCTTGAAACCCGTATATGGGATCACCCTCACCGGAAGGAACAAGCCGTGCCCCCTCCTGCAGGCGAGACCGGACTTCGAATCCCTCTCCCCGAGCGCCCTCTCCACCCTGTGCTCGGACAGGAAGGCGAAGAGCCAGCAGAACAGGCCGGGAGGATGCCCCTTCTTCGAGGAGACCCAGCACAACCTGGAGACGGTGGAGGCCTACTGCAAGAAGAACTTCCCCAAATCGGACGAGCTGGACGTCTACTGCAGGAACATCAACGTGTGCCCCTATGAGGCCAAGAAGGCGCTGATGAAGGACTTCGACGTGGTGGTGGCACCGTACATCCACATAATCGACCCCGACATCCGCGAGAACTTCCTTTCCAATCTGGACACCGACGAGAAAGGGATAGTCCTGATAGTGGACGAGGCACACAACATAATGGATGCGGTCCGCGAGCAGGAAAGTTTCTCCATAACCACCCGTCTCGTCATGTCCGCCCTCGACGAGGCCGGACTGTTCAAGAAGCCGGAGGTCTGCGACGGAGTCACCATCGATGCGTTCATCCGGTCCGTCAGGGCGGCCATGAGGGACATAGGGTCCAAGTATCTCGGGTTCAACGAGAAGGAGAAGGTCATACCCGCCGATTCCCTCGAGAACAGCGTGTGCACCGCATTGAACATCGACCGCATGCAGCTGACGGCGGCGATAAACAGGACCATCGAGCTGGGGGAGAAGAGGGAGGAGGCCATCGCCGACACCGATGCGCCGTCATCCCCCGTCCTGGAGTTCGGAAGGCTCATGGAGGCATGGGTCAAGAGTCCGGCCGACCGCTACGTCAGGGCCGTCAGGTCCAACGAGGACGGCGAGTACCTCACCGCCTCCTGCATAGACCCTACCGACATAGTGAGGTTCATGAATGCGCTCCCGGGCGCGGTCCACATGTCGGGGACACTGCAGCCTCTGGCACAGTATGCCCGCGTGATGGGGCTGCCGTCCAATTCCGTACCGCGCACCTATCCCTCCCCCTTCCCGGCGGAGAACAAGCTGGTCGTCTACGCCAAGGACGTGACCACCAACTACAACGACCTGAAGGCGAACCCGTCCATGTGGAGCAAGATCGAGCGCATGACGGCGCAGATGTGCAACGCCGTGGACAAGAACATCCTCGTCTTCCTCCCGTCTTACCGTCTGATGAAGGACATCCGCCCGTACATGGAACAGTCCGTGGACAAACCCCTGTACTGGGAGGAGTCCGGCCGCCAGAGGAACACCATGAGGTCCCTCGAGGCGTTCAGGAGAGGAAGGAACGGGGTGTTCTTCTGCGTCATGGGGGGATCGGTGGCCGAGGGAATGGACTTCCCGGGGGAGGAGCTGTGCTTCGCCATCATCATAGGGATGCCCTATCCCCCACCCACCATCGAGATGAAGGCCATGAAGGACATGTTCGACGCCCGTTACGGGTCCGGCATGGGGTGGAAATACACCAGCGAGATCCCCGCCGTCAGGAAGATAAGGCAGGCCATAGGCCGTCTCATCAGGACGGAGACCGACCGCGGGATGGCCGTCATATTGGACAACCGGGCATCCAGGAACGCAAGGCAGCTGGAGGCCGTACCCTCCGACGACCCAGTATCCGATGCGGTAAGGTTCTTCTCCAAAAAATGAGCGTCTGCGACAACAATATTGGATGTTGGAAAATCCCTATATATGATGCTCCGATGGACCGGATAATGGCAATGATGAACGTTTTGACAGACATCAGATACTGGGTCGCGGCGGCCATCGTCGTGGCCATGTTGGTCGGATCCCTCGGAGAGATCGTGTCCGACCTCGTCATCCTCGTTCTCATGCTGCAGATGATTGCGGCCATGCACGGCCTTTCCTTCCATAGGAAGGATTTCAAAGCCGATGCAAAACCCATATTCTGGTCGTTCGTATCGTGTTTCGGCATATGCACGATCATCACCCTCCTGATAGGTGCCCTCTTCATCCCCGGCAACGAGAATCTATGGTACGGCTGGGTCATGCTCGCCGCAGTACCGTCGGGGGGATCGGTAATCACCCTGTCCCTCATGATGAGGGGCAACCGTGTGATGTCGGTCCTGGCACTTACGGTGACATATCTGATCGCCCTCGGTCTCACACCGCTTATAACCACCATCTTCATCGGCAACGCCGTAAGTCCGCTGGAGATATTCAAGTACGTACTCCTGTTCATCGCCGTCCCGCTCCTGGTGAACGTCCCTCTGAAGAAGGTGCGGATAAACAGGAATGCGAAGGTCGTGTTCATCAACATCATGATGTTCCTCCTGATGGTGTTCTCCATAGGCAACAACAGGGACTTCATATTCGGAGAACCGGATGTCGTGGCACTCATACTCCTGGCATGCGTGGTGAGGACGTTCGGCGTCAGCCTCGTGATGATCCATATCCTGAAAAGAAGGGGCGCCGACAGGAATAACTCCGTGGTCTACATGGGATTCGCCGTATGGAAGAACTCCGGACTGGCCACGACCATGTGCCTGGTCCTCCTCAGCGGCATTCCGGAGGCGTCCCTGCCCTGTGTCCTGTCCCTGCTCATGGAATCCGTGTGGTTCGCGGTGATGACCGGATACATCAAAAAACGCTGGCCTCCGGCGGAGAGCATACAGGAAGAGGTGCTTGCGACCGGATAAGGTTAATAATTGGTTCCATCTATGGGCTCGTGCTGCGGGAGTGGCTCAGTGGACTACTACGCCGGTCTTGAAAACCGGTGGGATCATCCCTCGGGGGTTCGAATCCCTCCTCCCGCGCCATCCCGTTTTTTGGAGCAGGTCTCTGAACGGGAATCCCCTTTAACAATGGATTAAAAAGTACATTGAAGTATGTAAAAGGAAAAACATATTCCTAACAGAATATTAAAGTCACATACAAATTAGAAATAAGAATAATCTAAATATACGACTATTATCTATGGTTAAGTGAGAAACATGGCAAAGAGCAGATACGAACTCAACAAGGAACTTGCACAGATGCTCAAAGGCGGCGTCATCATGGATGTCACCACCCCGGAGCAGGCGAAGATTGCGGAGGAGGCCGGAGCGGCGGCCGTCATGGCCCTCGAAAGGATCCCCGCGGACATCCGTGCCGCAGGCGGGGTCTCCCGCATGAGCGACCCCAAGATGATCAAGGGGATCCAGGATGCCGTCTCCATCCCCGTCATGGCGAAATGCCGTATCGGACACTTCGTAGAGGCGCAGATCCTTGAGGCCCTCGAGATCGACTACATCGACGAGAGCGAGGTCCTCACCCCTGCCGACGACATATATCACATCGACAAGACCCAGTTCAAGGTCCCGTTCGTCTGCGGAGCGAGGGACCTCGGCGAAGCCCTCAGGAGGATATCTGAGGGAGCGTCCATGATCAGGACCAAGGGAGAGCCCGGGACCGGAGACGTCGTCCAGGCCGTCCACCACATGAGGATGATGAACGCCGAGATCAGGAAGGTCCAGAACATGCGCGCCGACGAGCTCTACGAGGAGGCCAAGCAGCTGCAGGTCCCCGTGGACCTCGTGAAGTTCGTGCATGAGAACGGGAAGCTCCCCGTCGTCAACTTCGCCGCCGGCGGAGTCGCGACCCCTGCCGACGCCGCACTCATGATGCAGCTCGGGGCCGAGGGAGTGTTCGTCGGATCCGGTATCTTCAGGTCCGGAGACCCCGCCAAACGCGCCAAGGCCATCGTCCAGGCGGTCACCAACTACACCGACTCTAAGCTCCTCGCCGAGGTCTCCACCGACCTCGGTCAGGCCATGGTCGGCATCAACGCCGAAGAGATCAAGACCATCATGGCGGAGAGGGGGCAGTAAAGGATGGTTACGGTCGCCATCCTCGCCCTTCAGGGAGCGTTCATAGAGCATGAGCATGTACTGGACAGGCTGGGTGTCGACCGTTTCGAGATCAGGCAGAGGTCGGACCTCGAAAGACCCTTCGACGCCCTGATCATCCCAGGCGGGGAGAGTACGGTCATAGGCAAACTGCTGAAGGACCTCGGCATCCTCTCCCCGCTCCGCGACCGCATCGAGAAGGGACTGCCGGTCTTCGGGACTTGCGCAGGCCTCATCGTCCTCTCCAAGAACGTCATCGGAGGGGTGCCCAGCCTGGCCACCATGGACATAACCGTCAAAAGGAACGCCTACGGCAGACAGCTCGGCAGTTTCTACACCGAGGACGGATTCGACGGCATCGGGAAGATACCGATGACCTTCATACGTGCCCCGTACATCGATTCCGTGGGAAAGGATGTGGAGGTCCTCTCCGAGGTCGACGGAAGGATAGTCGCGGCGAGGCAGGGGAAGCAGTTGGTCACCGCCTTCCACCCTGAACTCACCGAGGACCTCTCGGTGCACAGGTATTTCCTGGAAGAGGTCGCAGGACTCAGGATCTGAAACCTTCACCGGGACCGTCGGTACGGCGGTCTCGGAGATTTTTTATCATAATTAGGACCATCACCCGTCATCATGTCAGACGAACCCGTCCGGAAATCCGATGAAAACCGCGAAGTGCCTCCGCCCAAAGACCCCGGGGACCTCTATGTCCTGGGAGGGATGTATTTCCAAGGTCTCACCGTCCCGGTGGACAAGGAGAAGGCGGGAGTGCTCTACAGGATGTCCGCGGACAAGGGGAACGAAGACGCCATGGTGCGTCTCGGAATAATGCTGATGACCGGGGACGGCATCGAACAGGACTACCTGGAGGCTTCGAAATACTTCCGTATGGCGGCGGACAGGGGGAACAACGATGCCAAGTACTTCCTCGCCAACCTCTATTCCAGAGGAAAAGGTGTGGACCGCAACCCGGTGGAGGCCGTCAAACTCTGTCTCGAATCCGCGGCCAACGGCTGTACGGGGGCCATGGTCGAAATAGCCAGATGGTACCGTGACGGGACCAACTATCTGGACAGGGACCTTGCGAAATGCATGTATTGGCTTAGGAAGGCCTGCGACGAGAAGTATGCGGAGGCCCTCTACGAGATGGGCGCCATGTACGCATTCGGGGAAGGGGTCACCAAGGACGAGGAGAACGGCAGGATACTTCTGGAGTACGCCGCCAAATACGGCGACAAGGATGCCGAGGAATGCCTGAAGGCCTTGGACGAAGGAAGAACCGAAAGGCCCTGATACATCACAGTATGTTCAGGAACACCGTCAGGATCGCCGTATTGACAAGGTCTATGAAGACGCTTCCGACCAACGGTACGGCGAAGTATGCTTTGGGGGCTACACCGTATTTTCCGAACAGGGCCTCCATGTTGGCGACCGCGTTCGGAGTGGCGCCGAGACCGAAACCGCAGGTGGCCGTGACCAACGCCGCCGATTCGTAGTTCTTTCCGGTACAACGGAATATGACGTGATAGGCGAATATCGCCACCACCGCGGCCTGTACCAGGAGTATGACGACCATCTTGCCTGCGAGATCCGCCAGCTGCCAGAGCTTGGTGACCATAAGCGCCATGGCGAGGAACATCGACAGGCATATCCAGCCGAGGGCACTTATCTCCCTCAGCGGGAGATCGATGTTCCAGTGGTCCGCCGCGTTGCGTATGACGAGTGCCACGATCATGGCCCCCAGATAGACGGGGAGGGTTATCCCGACCTCCTTGAATGCCGATATTATGTATGTCCCAGCACCTATGCATATCACCATGAGCATAAGTGCCAGAAGGAAGCGGTTGTTGTCCACCTCCACCTTGGACTCGTCCTCCTTCTGGAGCTGGATGTCCTCCTGATCAGGTCCCAGACCCCCTTGCTCGACGCGTCTCTTCGCCAGAGGTCCGCCGATGAAACCGCTGAACGCCAACCCGAACGTGGCGGCGGCGATGGCCACCGTGTCGGCGTTCGCGATACCGAAATCGTTGACGAGCTGCTCCCCGTAGGATGCGGCCGTCCCGTGTCCTCCGACGAGGCTTATGGACCCGAGGGCGAGACCCATCTTCGGATCGAGACCGAATATCGTGCAGAGGGCGGATCCGATGACATCCTGGAACACAATCAGTACGGACACCAGTGCCAGGAGGACCACGACCAGTTTCCCTCCCTGTTTCAGCATACGGAAGGAGGCCATGAAACCGACCGAACAGAAGAATGCCATCATGAAGACGTTCTTCAAGGTCTCGTCGAAGTCGAATTCAGCTATGTCCGCGCTGTGGAGCAGGCAGTTGACAAGGGCGAATACCAGACCCCCGACCACGGCCGCAGGTATGCAGAAACGTCTCAGCGTCTTGGACTTCCTGACCAGCACTAGGCCCAATGCCAATGCGAGGGCCCCCATCGCGGCCGTCTGGTATATGTCGAGGTCGACGCTGAGCATCCGCCGTCAATCTACTATGTGGGTTATAATACTGTGCCGTCCGCGGCATCAGGATATCCTGGTCTCCAACACCTTCATCTTCCTTTCCGTCTCCTTCAGGATCAGGCCTATCCTCTCAGGAACATGGCCGTAGATCAGTTCGTGATGCCTGCAGTACAGCGACAGCATGTCGTGCACGCAATAGAGCATCTCGTACTCGGACTCGTCCCCTGTCACGTCCATGTGTTGTTCCATAGGATATGGGATGGCCTGTCATGGGTTATAAAACTCGGATATTACATGTAGCATCAGGCATGCTCTTTGATCTTCTTCACATGCTCCTCGTCCATGATCAGGCTGAGGGAGATGTATCCGCAATCCAGCTCGCAGGCCATGGGTTCCCCGCTGGATATCGATACGGCGTTCTCCGCCGCATGGACACTCCCGTTCTCGGAGGCCTTCCTGAAATTCTCCGCCGCATCATCCTTACCGTCCATGCCGAAGTACTGTATGACGGCCAGGTTGTTCAGGGCGGATCCGTCGCCGGCGGCCGCGGATATCCTGAAGAGGTCCTCGGATTTCTTCGGAGAGCACGACTGGGTCATGGAATAGAGGTGCATCAGCCCGAGAGCGTTGGAGGCGGTCATGTCCCCGCTGTTGGATGCCGCCATGAGGGTGCTGTAGGCGACGTTGCGGTTGGGGTTCTTCCCGCCGAGACCGAAGCAGAGCATGACGCCCACGGCGGTCATGGCCGGTACGCATCCCAGCAGGGAGGATTCCTCGAAATACTTCCACGCACGGTCCCCGCTCCTGTCCACGTATTCGCTGCCGTAGAGCGACAGCTGCCCCATGGCATACAGGGCCGCCGGATCCTTCTCCTCCGCGGCCTGTTTGAGGCATTTTATCGCCAGGTACGTATTGGGTTCGTCCAACCCCATCCCTTTCATGTACATGACGTACAGGAGATAGCTGGCACGCGATATCCCCTCCGTGGAAGCCCTGGAGAAACAATCGTACGACTTCTCCAGATCGGCGAGTTCGCTGTCCGCGGCGTATATGCAGCCGAGACAGTAGTATGCTTTGAAATTCCCTCCGGCCGCGGCCTTGGTGTACCATTCGACGGCCTTGACCACGTCCCTCTGTGCCCCGATCCCGTGTTCCAGATTGAAAGCCAGGTTGAACTGTGCGTCACAATTGCCTCTGCCGGCGGAGAGCTCGTACCAGTCGTTGGCCGGGAACTTCGTATCGGAGTTCATCATCATCCCCATGCAGGAATCGTCGAAGATGCCGTCCATGAACTTCTCCCTGTCGGGAAGTCCGTTCACCGGCGGTACGAGGAATACCTTCCTGGACCCGGAACCGGTCCTGCGGTCGGAATCGCACTCCCTGTATCTCACGGAGCAGTCATCGGTCTTCGGTACGGAGTCCCCTTTCTTCCTTCTGCTGAATAATCCCATCCTAGCATCCCATCCCGCATAGTGTACCGTATATTAAGCGGATAAACTTATTCCTCCATGGGTCGGCTGGCATATCGGGCGGATGGAAGGATGGGGTCAGGAAGGAAATCGTCTGGCACTCTTCCGGACGGCATCATCCCGGACCATGTCCGTCCGGACCCTTATGCATGGCTGTGAAGCACCGACATACGGCCGCAGACGGATCCTCGACGATACCCGGCATAATGCCGTGACCGCTCCCCTTCCATACAGGAATGTAAATGCACCCCTTCGACCTTCGGCCAGAAGAAGGCCTTGAGGAGAGGGGGTTCCTGATACCCGGACATCTTCTCGATCCCGGGACACATCCGTCGCGTCGTCCATGTACGGAAGGTCCACGGCGATTCGCATATCGATGTAAATGAAGGGAACTTCCTCAGGATGATGACCTCGGACGAAGTCTCGGAGATGTCCTACGGCAACTTAAAAACAAAAAAGATGATTACAATACTCATTATTGATATGTTATGATGATAATGGGTATTATGACAAGGCGGATCCCAACGACATGATGAAGAGGATGATGAAGGAAGTGATCCCCTGATCACAGGCTGATATAATCCAAGGAGTTGATGTGTTTTATCAGTTCTTCACTCGGATAGCCCAAACAAGTTACTGAACCATCTGGCTTGATTGTTATCTCGACCTGATTTTCATCTTTGGTCTGTTGCGGATCATGCAGATAAATCAACGGTTGATTCTGTGAACCTCTCCAGAGAAGATTTGTATCGCGCAATTCGTCCCTGTACCTTCCCGGAATCAAGATGTCTACCTTCTGGCAGAGTTCTCTCTTCTGTGGATCGGCCTCGATCTCCTCCAACTCATAGCCGGTATAGAGCATGATGTGCACTCCATACTGATTCAGTTTATCAACAAGCCAGGATAGGTTGCCAATCTGCTGTAGTGGCTCTCCGCCCAGAAATGTCACATCATTGCCTTGATTGAGAATAGTTTCTAACAGTTCGGAGGCTGGAATCAGGGATGCAGGTTTATTCGACTGATATTGGGTGTTCCAGCACCCTTTGCAGCCAAGGGAGCATCCCTGAAACCAGATTACCGTGCGTTTGCCCGGACCGTATATTTCGCTACCATATTCGATATGGCCGACATTGAAGCGATCAGCTGACATGTCAGTATGAAACATGGGTGAGAACAAGACGGATTTTGCCCTCTTCTTCTGTTTCCTTAATGTAGTAACCCTCTTCCTTGGCCTTTGCTTTAATCTGGTCGCGGCGGTCTTCTACAAGTTTGCGAAGTCTTTCCTCTTCCCTGCGGCGCTCTTCTTCGGCCAGGCGTTCGAGTTTAAGTCCGTATTCCCTGTTATATGATTCGTTCACATCGGACAGCCATTCGCTGACATTCTTCCAGTCCTTCAGCGAATTTCTGTTCCAGGGATACCTGTTACCAAGACGATCCGCTGTAGAATCGTGCATGAACACGTATCTGCCGTTCTCCAGAACGAATTTTTCTGCCCCGTAATAATCGACACGGTTTGTTATGATGCTGGTGCCGTTATGAGAGGTGACCTTCGTACCGTTGGCTTCAATGGCCTTGATTAGGCATTCCTCATCGACAAACATCGTGTTCGTTTTGATGACCGAGCTCATTCAATCCCTCCTCTGTTCGACTTTATCGGTCTGAGCGATTGCGGTTTCCTGATAGAATTCATCTGATGGTTTTACCGATGCGAAGAATTCATCCTTTCCAAGCAGTTCCTGTATGGCAGCCATACAAGTCTCGCCTTTGAATCCATCAGTTTTGGCCTTGATGCTGCCATCTGGGTTAATCTCGATGATTATTCTCTGTTCTCCCATGTTTATTCCCTCACCACAAGTATGGCTTTCAAACGCTGGACATCTTGAAGGAGTGTTTGATCCGTCAGGCAGGACTCTTCTGAAGAGTCCGGTATGGACAGGTATCTCATACCATCCGCGGAATGCAATGATGCACCGTTGTATACAGGTAGTTCCTCTGACGGGAAGGAGAATGTCTTGGCAACAATGCAGTTGGAGGAATGAAGTGTGTTTTCCTCGTACTTGTAGATTGATTCTTTCTCTCTTTTGAGTTCGTTCTGTTTATTACCCAGATTGTTACGTAGCCCTTCCAGTTTTTCGGTTTCTTTTTTGATTACTTTCTCTTTGGCTTCAGAGGACTTCAATTTATCCAGCTGCTCTTCTGAAGCATTGACTTTCTTTTGAAGATCTGCAATATCGCCTTCGAGTGATTGAATGCGTGCCCTCTGTTTCTTAATGAATTTATCTTTCTGGACTTCTTTGTCACAATCGACCCTGTATGATTCGCATTTTTCACACAATTCTGCATAATCGCGTACCTTTAAGTCGCGTTTTGCTTTGGACATGATGCTGATGTTGGATTCAATCAGCACGTCGATTTGGGAACAAAGATCGTCCTTCTTTTTTCCGAATGATGAGGCAATTGAATCGCCTAGTCCAGAGACCATGTCGCAATACTTTCCGCATTCTGCTTTGAGTCCTTCGAGAGCGGTTGTCCATTCCTTTGTTTTGTCTTCCCATGTCTTGTGTAGAGGATCCCTGGTCGATTTGGACGGAACCAAGGGTGGCGTGGCAGTCACCTTGTAATCGATGTGGGCGACGGAAGGGCGGCTTTCATCCACTGTGGCCATGAATGACTCTTCAATCATGGTTTTGTTCTGATATTCTTCAATCGTCTTGCAGCGATAGTCTGTTGTGACGGTTTCTGTAGGTCTGATGTCGATTTTCTTGGAGAAAGCATCGGCATAACGGATTGTTTTCCCGACGGTCTTTTCCAATTTGATATCGCTGATGTATTTCCAAGAACATCCGAAAGACTGCGAAATCACTCCATAGTCTTTGGCGGTCAACGGAACGGACCAGTTTACTGCATTGTCCTCCACGCGGGTGGGGAGAAGGTATCCGGCATTCCCGTCACCTACAAGGCTGAATCCTGAAACTGAACCTGGCGTGAATAAATCCGAGGCGCCTGTAGATGAAAGGCATGCTCTTTCCGAACCAGGCATGTCGGATATGTGTAACTGGGCGAATCTGTCCGTGGATAATTCCGATTTGACATCCTGTAGGAACAAATCCTCTTGATATCTTTCAACGACGTCTGTTGCCTGACCCGGCATCGAGCACCTGTCATCGACGGCGATGTCCTGGGCCAGGGGTGAATCGGGCTCGCGTTCTACATCGTCACCACGGTATTCACACAAGACCTTCTTACTCCAGAACAGATTGCAGAATGACTTGTAGATATCGTTGCTCTTGATCCCATATCCTTCGGATGAGTCTGGATTGGAAAACAACCAGGTTTTCACTTTCTTATTCAGTATATGGGCGAGTATCATCCCGTTCTGAGGTATGCTGAGTATCCTGACGTACTTTTTACCTAGGATTCTTTTGGAGGATTTCTTGTCGGACAGCAATACATACTGCCTCACTTCACGGTGATTGAGGGTGCCGCAGATGTCGTTGGCTATCAGATCGGTGCATGAGTTGGCGGCGATACATACGGCTCCGCCGGTGATTCCTTCAAGAATTTCCGACAAAGTGACAAGAGGTGCCTTTTTTCCCATCTCATTGGCTTCTACAAACACCTCTTTCATCGTATGATTATTGTAGTCTCTCGAAAAATCAACCTGTTTCTTCATTTCAATCCCCTCACGATTTTCTCGAGTTCTTTGTCATAGATACACGGTTCGGGGGTGAATTTCATCTTTGTACGGGTTTCCACATCCCCTTTGATTAAACGGAACTGCCCAATCGAATTGTCCATGTTCCAAACGGTCATGTCATTGTTTTTCTTCACAAGTATCAGGTATCTGGAGTGGGCCTCGCTTTTCTTACGGTCATCGGTGACGAGTTCAGCATTCTCCGAGAGGTCCTTGTCTTCTAACTTGTTACCGGATGAATAGCCATAACGGCTGCTGTTGACCAGGAAGATTATACGGCAGCTGTCGTCTCCGGTCCACTTGCGGATTACTTTTTCCGAATCGTGAGCTGGATAGCTGTCGACTACGATAATTTTCTTCAAATCGACCATCTGATCTTCCGAGAATATGTTCTTGCGTATTTCCTCGTTGAAATCAGAATCTGGTGATATGAAGAACGGCATACGATACTCAGAATCAGGCATCAGATCCATCATCGAGGCGATTCCCCAATATGCATCCGATCCGTTCAAATCGACGAGAAGTTCATCGTCTGACTTTACAAGGTCCTTTACTTTTTTGCCGGTTAGTCTCTCCGACCAGTATTCCTGATCGAATTTGGCACGTTTGACCGTGACGAATTCATCTTTCCACCAGTATTTGCGGAGATCGGAGATCCATTGTTCGGCAACGTGGTTGTCCGAAGCACACAAAGGTATACTTTCAGCATGGAATGACTTGAACGGTCTTTCAAATACGGTCGTGTTGATCATATCTCCGACGTCGCTATCAGAGAAATTTGCAAACAAGGATGCTTTCTGTTCCTGGTCCAATTTGGAGATGTCATCTACAGCAATGGATTTACGAGGGATGGAATAATTGCGGATGCATTTTTCAAGGATGTGCTGTGCATCCAATTTTGTATCCAAGTCGGACTCTATCGTCTTCTCCTCGAATTTGGATATGACTCTGCATTTGACGTCCTCTTCTTCGATTACGACTTTGAAATCTACAGGTATGGGCCTGTTTTCCTTGATACGTGAGCAGGTACCAGTGACATGGGACATCCTTTTCTGATCACGATCGTAGAGGTCGGCTTGTACTTTCAATCCACTTTTCTTTGTGTTCTCTACATCGGACGGCCATTCACGGAATAGAGAGATGAAAACTTCCTCATCATCGGTGAAGTCGTTGTCCACCGATGTCAGTTGGTACTGGCCGTATTCTCTGGCTGAGAAAAGGCCCGTGCTGAGCAGTTTATCTCCGTCTGAAGTGGCAGCCCCATTGGATATCAGTCCGTTATCCTTGAGGATCGATTCTACTCTATCACGAATTATCGGTTCGAGTTTGTTTTCCAGATATAGCCTCAATTGTGTGCGGAGATCTTCATTCTCTCTTTGAATCGAAGCATCCATTACGACCTGGATGTTTCTGGATTCGTCCCCTAATGTGAATTCAGTATCCATCGCATCCCTCCACTATTTTGTTCAGTTCTATTGATTTGCATTCCGAAAAGAATTGTTTGTTCCCCACGAAGACCAGAAGGTGCTTTGCCCTCGTGATTGCGACGTTGAGACGGTTGGGGGTGTCCATGAAACCCACTTTGTAATTACGCACCATGGACAGGAACACCACATCGGCTTCCTGCCCCTGGATGTAGTCAACGGTCGCAATCTTTATCCTAACCGTTCCTCTGGCGTCCTTTTTGATAAGGTCGAGCCTTTCCTTCATCTTGTTCGACTGGGCCAGATAGAATGTCAGCACGATTACTGTGTATTCCTCTCCGTTTCCCCGGGGGTGCTTCTTTGCCCATCCAACGAAATCCTTTAGATGCTTTTCAATCTCATCGATTTCAGTCTCGTTGACATTATTCCAGTCACGTCCTGAACAGTCAATCCAAATATTGTGCTGGCCCTTGAATCCCTTAACGTAGTAATCCATGCCTGTTTCGTTAACCTTGGGGCCGTTCTCCAATCTCTTGTAGAACAGGTGTGCAGGAGTGTTCGAAATCTCCTGGTGCATACGGTGCTGGTAGATTAACGACTCGCTGCGGAGTTTCAACTCATCAGGCTCAAAACTTTGAACCAGGCTGTTGAAGTCCTTATCACCGTTCTTGACTGTTAGCAATTCAAGGATTGAATGGAAAACGACGTTCTGAACCACTCTGATGCATTGGTTCATGAACCGTTTCTTCTCCTCATCTGTATTGAATTCGCCCGGAATACGATCTCTGATTTCGTCAATGAACGTGGACCTCTGTTTTTTTAAATTCCTGAGCCAATAGTCTCTGTTCAACCTCCAGGCAATCCCTTCTGACCAGGTCTTTCTGAGATTTTCGACATCTTCCTTGATCTTATTCTCGTTAGACCTGCGATCTTTATCATTGTCGATATCCAGAGTCCCCTCGTAGTGGAAATTCTCCGGGTTGACATTAGTCGATTCCCCCATTAGGTTGATGACATAACAGTCGAGGGGGATTGCGGTGCGGTGGTTTAGGAAGATACTTCTGCCTACGAATAGAACCCTTCCTCCATAGATGTCGGAATAGGATAGGGATTCGTTGTATACAGCACGAATGCCCTCAGTTATCCTCCTATCCAACTTTCTCAATTGGTTGCCTATTTCTCTGGCAACATTATCACTCACCAGTATTGCATACAATCTGCTGGAATGGCGGATAATAAGCTTGGATTCGTTGATTAGCGCTACCGCCATCTTTGTGGTGTCGGTAACATTCAAGGTACTCTCACTTCCGCTGAAAAGATCCAACGCAGTCTCGACAGAACCCTCGTCAGTGAATGGAGAGAGCTGTCTCACATCTCCAGCCAAAATCCAGTGTTTGGCAAGTTTAGCGGGTACGATGAATTCCTGGAACGTGGTCTTGCTGGACTCATCCATTATCAGGTAGTCAAACGTAGGCAGAATCGCTAGTTTGCGCTTCCACTTGTCTTCATTCCCTGCGATGAAAATAAGATCTGAATAGACTTTTGCAATCGTTCCACAGACCAGGTTAGACGAATCGATCAATGTACGTTTGAGCAACATTTCATCCATTTCAGAGGATGAATTGTTATTGATCATCACCTCCATGGAGTATTCTTTGACATCATCCGAAGCTTTTTCGGCAATACCGAGTCTTATTGGACGGAGGGCATCTCTGAAATCCTGGTTTTCTTCCTTTTTGCAATCTATGTTGACAATTCTGTCCAGAACGTTGTCAATTGCAGCGTTCGTCGAGGAAGCTACAAGAACACGCTTGCCGTCCAATATCAGCTGAATTATCAATTCACGTATTGCAGTCGTTTTTCCAGTTCCAGGGGGGCCGTCGAGAATTGCAAAGTCAGGTGTAGAGAGAGCTTTTTTGACGAAGTTCCTCTGTTCATCGACTCCGTTGTAATCGTCATCATAGAGCACCCTCCATCCGTATTTGGGCTTAGACATCAGTCTGAATCCGCGCCAATTGCCCTTTCCTTCGGATTTACGGAACATATTGATGAGAGGAGTCAGTTCTGGAGGGGCATTGTCCCTAAGGCTTTCCAGAGCCGACAATTGATTGGATATGTCTCTGGTATTGAATTTGACGCTAATCTCGGCAGTCTTGCCCAGATCTACCGATTTTCTGTCACGGGAATCCATGTATTCATAAAACTCCACCAGCATCTCATCGAGATCTTTATTCTTGACCGCTAGCTTCGTCTTGTCGTGGGTGATTATTGCGTTATCTTCGAATATCGCCATTCTCGGATCGGTAGAGGATTCGACGTCGTAGTTGTTGGGCATCTTTATCTTGTACCAGCGTCCTCTCGCACTGTGCACAGATATGGGTATGACCACTTCTGGGTATTCGTCCGGGACCATTGTTTTTTCTTCAATGAACCCACAACTGTCAGATACGAACCTGTTAATGCCGTCCCTTTCGAAACCTTGTTCCGAGAGCAGTTTGTCACCGAGCCTATATTCGGATGGTGACAAACTCTTGAGAAGATCCTCGGTTATGTCTTTTGAAATTCCGGACGAGGGTTTGATTGCTGAGAATACCAGATATCCGTCATCGAATAGTTTGGAAAGAGGCGGGATGTCCTCTTTTTTCTCAACGATGTAGTCCACATTCTTTCCGTCAAGGGTAAGGGTTCCGCGGAGTATTGAGTACACCGCGACTGTGGTATCGTTGATTTTCTCGCAGGTTACTTTCCTTCCGCCGACAGATACATCCGGGTTCTCCGAGATGCTGTCGAAGGTGGATTCGACGGTGTATGATTCACCGTCGACGATTATGCAATGGGTTTCTGCCAGTTCCGGAAATTTGAACTGATACTGGCCTTTGACCTTACGGAAGTTGTCTGAATTGATTTCCCTGCGGCCTTCTCTGCCCTTGAACACGTTTATTGTATCTCCTTCTTCGAGGCAATCGGACAGATCGGGACAGCAATACCAACCCATATTGGAATCGTTTATTCTGATGACGTTCTTAGGCAGAACCTTCCATATTTTGACAGATGGCTTACCTGTAGTCAATTCGGTTTTGTTTGACGAGATCAGCCTGAAAACCGAAGACTTCTTTTCTAGCGCCTTTTTGTACCCGTTGAGATATTTGCGATAGGTATTCGTTGTCCAATTCACCTGTTTGTAGGTCTCCTTGGCATCTTCTGTACCCATTTCATCACATATCGTCTCGAATGCCATTGTTGGGGCAAGCCCAAGAGAAGGATCTTTGGTTTGATTCTCAGCCATATTACACCTTCGAGAACGGGTTGTAACATTCCTGCGGGAGGCGTACTGCTTCCTCAGATCTGTCTTCAAGTTCTTCAGGCTCTTCGCTGCTGGCCATTACCGCACGTCCTTTGGCCCATTTGCGTGTGTCATTGATGACATCCCTCATGGTCTGAGAAAGCGGCGTGGTTGCTTTGATTGCTGCACTGATGTCCTCTGCGGAAAGCTCACGATCATCATCGAAAGCCCTGTACATGGCATCCTTAACAGCCTCTTCCAGTTCCGCACCGGTGAAGCCTTTGGATTCTTCGGCCAGTTTCTCTACCTGTTTTGCCGGGAGAGTCTTGTGCGACTTCTTGCTGATGTGGATGTTCAGGATGTCCTCGCGTTCCTTTACTGTAGGCAGATCGACAAAGAAGATTTCGTCCACACGGCCCTTCCTCAGTAGTTCGGGGGGCAGTTGGGCGATATTGTTGGCCGTGGCTACTACGAACACGGGTTTCTTCTTCTCCTGCATCCAGGTGAGAAATGTTCCCAGAACTCTTGCGGTGACACCGCCATCGGTGGTCCCGGAACTCTGGATTCCCGCCATGCCTTTCTCTATCTCATCGATCCAGAGGATACAGGGTGCGAGGGTTTCGGCAATATTAAGTGAAGACCTCATGTTCTCTTCGGACTGTCCGACGATTCCGCCGAAGATTCTGCCCATGTCCAGTCTGAGCAGGGGGAGCTGCCATGCGTTGGCAACGGCCTTGGCTGCCAGACTCTTTCCCGTTCCCGGGAGACCAAGAAGCATTATTCCGCGGGGTTCTTCGAGTCCGAAGTCCCTCGCCATGGGTTCGAATGCTCTTCTCCTTCTGGAAAGCCAGTCCTTAAGATTGTTCAAACCGCCTATGTCATCAAAATCCTGGGTCGGCTGATAGTATTCCAGATGTCCGCTCTTGCGGATTACCTGCTCCTTTTCCGCTACTATGAGTGGAACTTCTGCATCGGTCAAGGATTTGCGTTCTACGGCCACACAGGAAAATGCAGACATAACCTCGGCCGTTGACAGGCCCAAGGCTGCATCGATTAGACGGGTGGAACACTGGTTGAAGTCTCTAGGATCCAGGAACCTGTTGCCTACGCTGAGCAACAGTTCGCGGACATCGTCCTTGTCAGGAAGGGGCAGTTCCAGAACGATTACTTCCTTTTCAAGCTCCACTGGTAATTGTTTGATGGGCTGAGACATGATGAGGGTCTTGTCATCGAGTTCTCTCATCGAAGACTTTCTTGCGATACAGCGCAGTCTGTTGATTGTAGCCGGCTGCCTGGAATCCAGATCAGGGTGGAAATCCTCGAGAAGCAACATGAGCTTGGTGTTGTCCCTCTCCTGATACCACTCAAGGATTGCCGAGGGGGATGTCATGTCCTCGTCGACAATCTTGATTTTCCCGCCTACGTACTGTCTGAGTCCCTCAGTCCTGTTCCAAACGTATGCCTTACGGTTGGTTTCTGAGGCCACAGCGGTGAAGAAAGCGTGCATACGGAGGGTCTCGTAGGTGATGACTTGTATGATTGGTGTGCCCGCCTCCACTAGCGTCTTAAGCCTGTTTTTAAAATCTGTCATTTCTGTCCCTGTCCCGTTGAAGATATTATGTGTAACCCTTGTTTTCATATATTTGATTGCTAACGAATTTCAGAGAATCAGGAGAGCGCCCTCCAGTTCTTCGCAGTGTTTGCATACTGCTTTTGTGATGTGATACTTCGAAAGGAATGGATTGATGTCTATGTATCCGCTAGTGCAGTAGTACTCTCCGCCGTCGCACCTGATGAAAAGGGCTTTGTTCTTCCTGAGATCCATCCTGACTGTGTATTCCCCATCCTTGAGGTGTTCATCATGAAGGAGGCCGTTCTCGACTCCCGTTTCCGAGTTCGCGGGCGCTAACATCAACTCCTTGCGTCCGATTTCTGATAACTTGGAGAGTTCGTTCTCCAGATGTTCAATCTTGCTGCGGAGTGTCGCATTCTCTGTTTTGTACTTCTCCCTGATCTTGTTTTCGAATTCCTTGATTTGAAGCGTGGTGATTTCCGATTTGAATGCCTCGGGGTGTTCCTCGATGATTATCTTGGCAAGTTCCTTTTTCACATCCGGGTTGATGGCCAGGATGCTGTCTAATGTCACTTCGGTCTTGATGGAGGCCCAGTATACGTTTCCCTTGGAGTCCCTCCTCAGGTAACAGTAGTAGGATTTGCCATACTCGGGGGCTGGGCCATCCCTTTCCGGGAACACGGCTAGAGTACGGAACTTGCCCATGGGCTCATTCCTCTTGCTCAGTTCGTTGAAGACTACAATTCCTTCATCGGTGGCCCCATTGAATCCTACGAGTTCTCCGAGACTGCTGCTCATGCCTCCACCTCCTTGCAGATGGGGAGATCATCGAGATAGGTGAAGTAGTCCGTCTCGTCGATGAAGCTCATGTTAGCGAATCCAGAAAAGGCTGCGAACTCAATCTTCTTCCCGGAAGCCTTTACCGAGTCAATCACAGGGATGAAGTCACCGTCACCGCTGACGATAAGGATAGTGTCGCAGCTGCTCCTGAGTGCGGAAGTCACCACGTCTGTCGCAAGTTGAACATCGACTCCAATCTGCTTGTGGGAGTTGCCACAACTTCCCCTTGGTACAATGATTCTTACCTTTTCACGCTTGAGATCGGCGTGCAATCTCTTCTGTTCAGGATTACTCTCCTTTATCTGGTCGTAAGCGCGAATAACTGTGATCTGCCGTCCCTTTGCGAGACACTTGACCAAACAGTTATAGTCCACTATGTCGCGACCTACGGAGGTTTCCACATTCATCAGGTCGATGAAAATCTCGACCTTCTCATTCTTGTTCTGAGTGATGGCTGTCATGTTATCATCACTCTATACTTCGCGGATGGATATATTGTAAATTATTTATCGTAAATATATTTATATTTACTGAAATGCTTAATCACCAACAGAGGATTTATCATGGCAACAACCAACGTCCACATCATCGGCGTAGGTTATGACCCTCAGCCGATTATCAACATCCTGAGGTCGAGTCTTCCATGCGACAGGGTCCATTTACTTTGGAACGCAGATCCTAAAATCGCCGCATCAAAAGAAAAAATCGTTAACACACTAGTTAGCAATGGATTTCAACCAGAAGATGTCATGGCTGAGGAAGTCGACGTATTCGACTATCAGAAGGTTCTCAACTACATTATGCTTATCTCACAGATTGAGAAGAATCGTGCAATCGATACCAACACAAGAGTCCAGTTCTACCTCAATATTACCCACGGAACACGTTTGGTCACTGGAGCATTATGCACTGCTGCAATGATGATCGGGGCACAGATGTACTATCTCAAAGAGCGTGATGACGATACAAACAACCTCGGCATCAACGATTTGATTATCAGAATACCGACCCCCAAGGTCCCGGATATGGATAAACTGACCGACAAGAGACGCAAATTCCTGAAGATGATCTGCAATGAACCCGATGGTCTGACCGTCAGTGAATTGGCAGAGGAATTCAGTACCAAACAGAATGTCAATCAGTTTGTCGGTTATTTCGAGAGCAACAACTTAGTCGAACGTGTTCACGAGGGGAAGAGTGTTAGGATCAGACCTACAGAACTTGGGAGAATGGCTGCCAATTGGCTAATCTGAGATGGGGTCAGAAGATGGAGAAGAAGAGGATCATCGAGAAAATGAAACAGTTGGCCGAGTTGATACATTACGATCCCGGGGACATAACACACCTCGCCAATGCCATGTGCGTGAATGTGCTGGACAATGGGAATACCTCGAACAAAGAGTACTACAACGGTTCGCTAGCTACCCTTGGCGACACGGTTCTAAAGATGATCATCACTGAGAAACTGTATCTCGAAGGGAAAGACAGAGGAGACATCACAATCAACAAGAGCGACATCGAGAAGAACACCACCCTTCATCTTAAGACACTCAAATACAACATCCAGAGTTTCGCTTACAATGACCAGTACTTCTTCGATGAAGCTCCCCAACATCTGCAATTGCCCAACCCGGGGCACGACATATACATCGAGGCAATCATCGGTGCAATCTATCTAGACAGGGGACTCAAATACTGTAAAAACTGGATTGAATCCAGCGAATTGGTCTCTATTTGAATAGGCACAAGTGGGCCGAGGTTCCCGGACCAATGGTCTCACTCAGTCTTCTCCATCAGCTTCTCCCCCAGCATCCTGACCTTCTGATCCAGCCAGGTTAGCATCTCCTCCGCCAACCCGGTGGTCTTCGGACACAGCTTCAGGAACAGCATCGTCTGATCCCTCATGTTGTAGCCTAAAGTCTGGTGTGGTAGGTAAACTCACTCGGACTGCAGGATCGACTCGAGGT
>OGLM01001433.1_pt1 | contig 24717 bp, 22 predicted proteins | sample 1572531 | NCBI WGS metagenome assembly OGLM01 (sample SAMEA2581909, study PRJEB24529) | metagenome | biome: Human gut stool | place: China | collected 2011 | reverse complement strand
GATGTCATTCCGATTTTCTTTCCTAATAATCCTGGCATTTCAGTTAATTTTTAATAGTACTAAACTTTAATTTCTACTTCTACACCGCTTGGCAACTCAAGCTTCATCAATGCATCCACAGTCTTAGCAGTAGAACTGTAGATATCAATCAATCTCTTGTAAGAAGACAACTCGAACTGCTCACGAGATTTCTTGTTTACGAAAGTTGAACGGTTCACCGTAAAAATACGCTTGTGCGTAGGAAGAGGTATCGGACCGCTCACAATCGCACCTGTCACTTTCACTGTCTTCACAATCTTCTCAGCCGACTTGTCTACCAAGTTGTGGTCGTAAGATTTCAGTTTAATTCTGATTTTCTGACTCATTGTTTTATTAATTTAATGATTAATGAAAAGGAAAGAAGGTATACCGATTAAGAGTCATTCGCTAACCGGCACCTTCTATCCAGTTTATTGTTTTTTATACCAAATCGGTACGTCCTTTGATTTCCTCAAGTACAACCTTGGCGATAGAACTTGACACAGGAGCATGATGGTCATACGTCATGGAAGACGTAGCTCTACCAGAAGTGATCGTACGCAAAGCCGTCACGTAACCGAACATTTCTGCCAATGGCACCATTGCCTTCACTATACGAGCACCGCTACGGCTAGTATCCATACCTTCAACCTGCCCGCGACGCTTGTTCAAGTCACCAATCACATCACCCATATTTTCTTCCGGAGTCACAACTTCCAATTTCATGATAGGCTCCATCAATACGGGCTTAGCTTGAGCACAAGCGTTCCTGTAAGCCTGTAATGCACAGATTTCGAATGACAGCTGGTCTGAGTCTACCGGATGGAACGAGCCGTCAAGCAACTCTACCTTCAAGCTGTCCATCGGGAACCCACCCAAAATACCGTTCTTCATTGCACTCTCGAAACCTTTCTGCACAGAAGGAATGAATTCTTTGGGAATATTACCGCCAGTCACCTTATTTTCGAACTGCAAGCCGCCCTCTTTGAAGTCTTCGTCTACCGGACCTACATTTACAATAATATCTGCAAACTTACCGCGACCACCAGACTGCTTCTTGTAAACCTCACGCAAGTTGACTGTCTTGGTAATTGCTTCCTTGTAATTCACCTGAGGTTTACCTTGGTTACATTCCACCTTAAACTCACGTTTCAAACGGTCGATAATAATATCCAAGTGCAACTCACCCATACCGGAAATTACCGTCTGCCCCGTCTGTTCATCTGTCTTCACTGTGAATGTAGGATCCTCTTCGGCCAACTTTGCCAAACCATTAGACAACTTGTCCAAGTCTTTCTGCGTTTTCGGCTCTACCGCAATACCGATAACCGGATCTGGGAAATCCATAGACTCCAATACGATAGGAGCATCCTCATCACACAAAGTATCACCCGTACGGATATCCTTGAAACCGACACCCGCACCGATATCTCCGGCACCAATCACATCAACTGGATTCTGATGATTTGAATGCATCTGGAACAAACGTGAAACACGCTCTTTCTTACCGGAACGAGAGTTATAAATATACGAACCTGCCTCAACCTTACCCGAATAAACACGGATAAATGTCAAACGACCCACATACGGATCGGTAGCAATCTTAAATGCCAAGGCCGAAGTCTTTTCGTCTTCCGACGGCTTACGATCCTCTTCAGCACCAGTATCCGGATTTGTACCTACAACGTTCGGTGTATCCAACGGAGAAGGCAAGAAAGCACAAACATAATCCAACAACGTCTGTACGCCCTTATTCTTGAACGAAGAACCGCAAAGCATAGGAGTCACTTCCATTGCCACAGTTGCAGCACGCAAAGCCCGGAGGATTTCCTCCTCAGTAATAGTGGAAGGATCGTCGAAGTATTTGCTCATCAAATCATCGTCGAACTCAGCCACCTTCTCCAACATCTTATCTCTCCATTCTTCTGCTTCAGCCTGCAAGTCCGCAGGAATTTCCTCAACAGAATAATCCGCTCCCATTGTCTCGTCATGCCACAAGATAGCCTTCATCTTAATCAAATCGACTACCCCTTTGAAGTTTTCCTCTGCACCGATAGGAATTACAACCGGACAAGGGTTTGCACCCAAGACATCCTTCATCTGACGTACAACCTCAAAGAAGTCAGCACCAGAACGGTCCATCTTGTTGACATACCCCATACGCGGCACATTATACTTATCAGCCTGACGCCATACCGTTTCAGACTGCGGTTCAACACCACCTACGGCACAGTACGCAGCCACGGCACCATCCAACACACGCAACGAACGTTCTACCTCTGCAGTAAAATCCACGTGTCCCGGAGTATCAATCAAGTTAATTTTATATGTTTGGCCATTCCAATTCCAACGAGTTGTAGTAGCTGCTGAAGTAATAGTGATACCACGTTCCTGCTCCTGAGCCATCCAGTCCATCGTAGCGGCACCGTCGTGAACCTCACCAATCTTATGCGTAAGACCGGTGTAGAAAAGGATACGCTCCGAAGTCGTTGTCTTACCGGCATCAATATGGGCCATGATACCGATATTACGGGTCAAATGTAAATCTTGCTTTGCCATTGTTAGCTACTTTAATAAAAATTAGAATCTAAAGTGTGCGAATGCACGATTAGCCTCGGCCATACGGTGCATATCTTCCTTGCGCTTGAAAGCACCACCCTGTTCATTGTAAGCATCCATGATTTCTGCGGCCAATTTGTCCGCCATGGTTTTTCCACCACGCTTACGGGCAAAAAGAATCAAGTTCTTCATTGAGATAGACTCCTTACGTTCAGGACGGACTTCCGTCGGCACTTGGAATGTAGCACCACCCACACGACGAGACTTCACTTCCACTTGCGGAGTCACCTTATCCAAAGCGGCCTTCCAAATTTCCAATGCACTTTTTTCCTCATTGGCCATTTTAGCCTTTACTGTTTCAAGTGCCGCATAAAAAATCTCATACGAAAGATTTTTCTTGCCGTCATACATCAAATGGTTTACAAACTTAGAAACTTTAACATCGTTAAAGACAGGATCCGGAAGGATCACACGTTTTTTTGGTTTTGCTTTTCTCATTTCAAAAAGTTTTTTTCAGTTTGGCTGTACTTCGATAATCTTCAACCCTCCCTCCGGAGCATTTACTCAACCTTTAGCTCAACAAACCAAAACTAATAAATAATAGATTCGTTACAATCAAATGATTTACTTCTTACCTGCTTTAGGACGCTTTGCACCATACTTGGAACGACGCTGCGTGCGGTTAGCCACACCGGCCGTATCCAAAGTACCACGTACGATGTGGTAACGAACACCCGGAAGGTCTTTCACACGACCGCCACGTACCAATACGATAGAGTGTTCCTGCAAATTATGACCTTCACCCGGAATGTAAGAGTTCACTTCCTTCATGTTAGTCAAACGCACACGAGCGACCTTACGCATCGCTGAATTAGGTTTCTTCGGTGTGGTAGTGTACACACGGACGCAAACGCCACGACGCTGAGGACAGTTGTCCAACGCCGGTGATTTGCTCTTTTCTACCAACACTGTTCTACCTTTTCTTACCAATTGTTGAATAGTAGGCATTGTTCTTGTTTTTTTAAATTATATATATTGTTATTTATATGATGCAAATTCGTAAAAGTCCACATTAAGGGATTTCAGGCCGCAAAGTTACGAATTTTATTCCAATACACAATGTGTTTTCCTCTAATTTAAAAGTTTACCCACGTACAAAGCCTCCTACGGCATAGTATTTTAACTTATTTTTCACCGAAAAAGTGTTTTTTACGGATTCAAGGCAAAAAAAGAAGGAGGACTAAGCCTCCCCCTTATTGATTTTGAACGGAGCCACCGTACGAGGTCCGCCCTGATGCATATCTATTTCTCCGAAGTTATGTTCGTACTTATTAATATTGTCCTGCAAGGCATAAAGCAGACGCTTGGCATGCTCCGGAGCCATGACGATACGGGATTTCACATTCGCCTTTGGCAATCCCGGCATCATGCACACGAAGTCTATAATCACCTCGGATGTGGAGTGTGCAATCATGGCCAAGTTTGCGTATGTTCCCTGAGCTACTTCCGGACTGATCTCTATTTGCAGCATACCTTCCTGCTGCGGTTTTTCTTCATTACTCATAATCGTTAGAATTTATATTTCATATACCTATTATATATAGGTACAAATATAGGCATTTTCTCCCGTAACGGCAACATGCGGCCTAAAAAAAGCTGCATCAGCCCTCACATATCAATTCTAAAAGAATGGGATACTACAAATTCATCCAACTTACGATTCAATTGCTTATTTTAAAACCAACTACCTATTTAGCAATTCACGGTTTCCTATATTTCCAATAACGATTATTGCAATCCGGCCTATTCCAAGACATCAACCACAAAACTTAGCTTGTACAATGCCGTAGAAGTATTGGCTTTCACTACCGCACTCATAAAATTTATTCCAGCCTTACCCGTAGTATCAAACTTCAACATGATTTGTAAAGAATCTCCCGGAAATGTAATACTATCACTTACCTCATACCCAGTACAACTACAATCCGGATTCACGTACTCTATAAACAACGGATTATTACCCGTATTATATAAGACATACCGAGCCGTTACTTTCTCACCGGTTCTTACAGCATTTAATTTGACAACTTTATTTTTAATTCGGACTTCAGTCAACGGAAGCTGTTTCCAAAAAATATCCTCTGCCACTCGACTTTCCAAATTTGTAACCACATCATTTTTTTTAGATATTAAATTCCAAAAGAAAAAAAAGCTCCAAACCACTGCTATCAACCCTACGCAAACCCATACATATTTCCTGCTCATAACTTAAAACGATATAGGTACATGATTTCCCGTTCCTCGTTTGGCATGACGTATGAATAATAATAAGGAGAAACATACCCACAGACTTTAAGCCCTTTAGGCACATTCACATCTCCTATCAACACTCCGTCTTTATAAATTTGAAGACCATCAACTGGCTGGGCACCGCCTTTTTGATAAGAGCGGAACAGCAATCCTGTTTCATCCACATACTCTAACCAGTTGTAATAACCCTTGGTTTGACGCTCGTTCCTCCAATACTTACCCGATTCTTTAGGTGTCTTAATATACCTATAATTCAAATCCATATCTTTGCCCGCATAGCCAAAACACTTTTTCTGCCCATAATCGCAATCATATTGGTAAATGAGGGTATCAGCCTCATAAGTCACATAAAAATCCCCATTCTTGGCGATGTCATAATTCACAGAGGAAAAGATTGCCTTGTTTAGGCTATTCTTTTGGTAACTATCCGGATAACCGACAGCCAACAAACGACCGAACTCCTGTTCATCAAGTTTCACTTCCAAGATATTGGCATTTTCTTCCAAATGTTGTTTGGTATTATTCACATAACAACACATAGGATAAGACATACGCACATTAAAATACACATTGTTTTTATAGCTCCTGCACACAATATCATTGTACAAATGGGTGTACTCCGAAGGTGTTTTATAAAGCTTATCCTTATTTAAACTGCCGTCTCCACTATTCTCATAAATGACCCGGAAAAAATCCTTCATTTGAATATCTTTGTCATATATATGATGCCCTCCACTGTAATCCAACAAAAAGAGGTCTCCATTATCCATAAAGGCATGTGTGGCGATATGACCTATCGAAGTTTCGCTTTTGGCATGTCCCCGCCCTAATTTTTTTTCCTTAAAGCTCCCATCTAAATTAAACCGGTACAACATCCCAAAATACTTATCCAAAACAGAAATCACACTATCCCGCAAACTTGTTTCTATCACATAAGAGGTAACCACAGAATCCAATCGGATAGTATCTATCTCCAAATTTGCCACAGCCATATCGGCTCTTGAATCCACCGGGAGTGTGAAATTACCTTTCTTATTCTTCATACAACCGGCCAACATGCAAGCAGCCACAACCCATAAAATTATTTGCTTTTTCATTCCTTACCTTATAATATGAACTCAATGAGATGTAAGCAGACACCTCATTGAGTTAAAATTAGCATTGATTATTATCTCACCGAATCATTTTCTTCAGTTTGCTTTGAACAATTTGTATTGTATTTAGAACAATCCACACCTGCACCGCCGCCACAAATAGAACTTTTATTATTAGCAGCACAACTTTGATCCATATCATCAGAACAACGACAAGTCACATGTACGGTACTCTCACCACCCTCATTTATTGCCAACGCTTCCACATCTGACAGATAGAAATTCTCCCAATCCGGACTCTTCATGTCATCGTAAACGGCATAACCCACATAACCCGTTGAAGCAACCAATAGACCCACTAAAAGAAATTTCATTTTTTTCATATTCTTCTATTATTAAATTACCGGAAGAAACCATTTTATCGTTTACTTCCTTACTAAATTGAAAACTTGCCTCAAAGATAGAGACAAAAGCGACAAGTCGCTTTCTCCTATTTTACATATATTACATCAAATGTAACATTCACGTAAAATACGCATTTTTTTGCTATTCTTTCTCACTTTACCACAATTTCTGCCGCCCGTCCACCATCTCAAAGATACGGTCGTCGCTGCCGCGCGTATGGTCGCGAAGGTAAAGCAACGCGCCCCGAGGCACTTTGTAAACCAAAGAATCAGACTCCGCCGTCTGTTCGCCCAACGACTCCCAACCGGCCGCCGTGGCATAGAACAGCTCATAACGGTCGCCTGTGCGGATAAAGTTATCACGGTTACGCGGCATATAGACCAACTTGCCAATATGCATGGGGCGGCCGAAATCCATTCCCACCCATCCGCCGGACGGTTCACGGTAATCCATCGAAGTGTAAGGGTCACCGTCGAACACGTTGCCGAACTGGTTCACGATACGGCCTTCCGCCACGCCCGGAGGGCTGACAATACGCCCGCACAAGGCCGCCGTGTCTGCAGCAGAAACGTAGAAGGCCAACTCGGATACATTACAATGGCGCGTAGGAGGCCCGTAGTAGCGGACGTAACGGCGGGCCTCCCCTTTATCCGGCAAACATACCACATTCCTCAAACGAGGCGGACGCCCCTTAATGGCAAACAAGGTATCAGGACAGCGGAAATCCGGATGGTCCGATGCCTCGAACACACCGCCCACCATGTGGGCCTGGAAATCCTCCTTGAACTTTTGCAGCAACACGGCTTTTTGCCGTTCCTCCCCGGCACGGAAGAAGCGCACCGCCCCGGTATACTTCTCCAAAAGGAACGGCACGCCGAGCGACACCAAATGCCCTTTGCGGCAAACCACCAGGCGGAACACCACATCGCCCTGCACATTGTCGATGCGCACCGTATCGCCCTCGAAACGCCCATACCCCACGGGCACCCACGTCCCACGCGTGGCAAGGCAAAGGTAGACCGTCTCGCCCGCGTGCGGGACAAGGGCGAGGCTGTCTGCCGGAATGCGCAGGAAGCGGTTGATTTTCCCGGCATAGACTGCCGTCACGTCTTGCATCAACGGTTCGCGGAACACCGGCGGGACATCCGTCGTGTCACGCCCGCAGGCATCGCGCATCGCCCTGTTCAGGCTGAACGTCTCCCGGTAAACTTTCCCTTTCGGGTCCCAATACGTCTCGGCTTTCGCAAACTGTTTCGAGCTTTGGCCGATGGAGGCAAAATAAGTGGAATCTTCACCGTCCACCACGAAATTCCAATAATGCGCCACATTCTTGTCGCCTCGCATCAGCATCTTGTCGCATCCGCCGGGGATGCCTAAGGCACGGAATACATACGTCACCAAGTCCGTCAGTTCACGGCAGTTGCCCGAACGCCACTCCACGAGGTCTGGCCCCACCGTGATGCCCGAGGGGAACAAGCCCGTAAAATAAACCGTCCCCACAGACAAGGAATCCATCAAGGCCTGCGCCACGGCCAACACATCCGTGCTGTCTGCCGAGGCACGGATGCTGTCCAACATCGGGTTGTAGCGGTCATAGACCTCCTGCCGCCAGTCGGAAAGCGTCTCCGTCCCCACCCGGTAGGGCAGGATGAATTCCAAGAAGTCGGCAAAGTCCACGTGCCGCCCCCATGGTTGTCCGTGCCATACCTCGAAAGCCTGGTCGATGTTACGGATAAGGTAATCGGATTTAATGACATGTATGTCGTAAACCTTGTATAATGAGTCGGGACAAAATGCACCATCAACTTCAAGCAAAGAATCACGTACAAACTCAGGGCCGCGCCAAGCGCACGGCGGGAACCGCTCAAAATAACGGTGGTATTTCTCCAACTCCTTTCCCGCATAAGCATAATGGCAGGGCATATTCTCTATCAAGAACTGCGCGGCAAGGGATTTCAGGCTGTCACCACGGTAGTGATCCAACACTTGTTCCAACTCTGAACGGTTCTCGCCCGCTGCTTCCAATGCTTCTTCAAGCCGGGATTTTCCCGGATGGCAAGCCAGGAACACCGCCACGCATATCCCGGCCCACACTGCCATACACATCTTTAGACTATTCATATTCCTTTGGGTCTTAACAAACAACATACGATACCCCAAAATTACAATTATCCCTCCAATCACACTTTCGCGTATGTTACATATATTTCTTGATATGAAACATCAGATACTTTTTACCACATCCCATAAAACAAAAGCGCTCCTAAAATTTCCTCTTATAACAAAACGAAAGCAAAAAGTCAATTCCATCATATCTTAAGTAAGTAAGAAAGAAACTATATGACAAACGTAAAAAGTCCATCAGCAACCATCCAAAAAGATTTTTATGAATAAATATCCAGAAACATGCCAAACAAATGGATATTCCGCGCATATATGCAAATCGTTCACAGCCAAACGAAAAATCATTCGGCTGAAAGCGAAAAATCGTTCGGCGCAGAATGAGGAAAAGCAGTGTGGGAAAAAGCCCAAAAACGTCCCCAAAGCAGGAAAAGAAGCCCTGAAAATGGTCCGAAAAGAGCCAGAACGGACGTTTCGGCATACATTTGGCAACTATCAAAAAGCTCCAGGAAACGCTATCGCGCTTTACCGGAACGGCACGCCATGCGCCCCACCCGACCGAGCTTCCGGCAAAAAGGCAGCCTAAGCCCTCATTCCCTTACAAACAGGAAACCGCAAAACCGATGAGAATCGTTTATTTTCCTCCACGCCCCCACTCGTCCCCAAATGAACGATTATCAAAGGGAAGAAACTTACTTTTTGACATTCTGCCGTTTCCCTCCCCTGATGGCCTCCTCATTCATTGAAAATGCACCGCCCGTCCGGTGTGACACCCTCAGCGGATATCCGGATTTCACGGCAAGACGAATTGTTGTAAAACTCGATAATAGCCTCGCCATTCCCGTCCGTCCGCATGTCCGGGTTCCAATACAGCGTACGGCGGAAGTCCTCCGCCGGGGGCATCAGGGAATAATCCGGCATCTCGAACGTGGAAGGCACGTTGTAACCTTGGAAGTATGTGCGGCGAACGCCTTTCTCCATCCTCCGACGAGGAGAGAAATGCGTGTAGACGAATACGGTAACCACATCCTCTGCATAAGGGGGATAATGGTAAGCTACCGACGCATTGGGATTCTCCGTAATATACACGGACTTCGCTTCATCCAAGAAAAAAGGGAACAAAGCTATGGTCTCTTTCGTTCGTTCGCTTATAGGAACCTCTATAGCCATCTCCCCTCCTCCTTTTGCATATTCGTTATCCAAGATCCACACGATTGGACGCCCCTTGTAACGTCCCCATTCCACATGTTCCTTCCCAAAGGTAGGACTTTTCTCCACATCCCCTGCCTCCACTGCGGCTTCTTCAAGCGGATTTGAATCCATTTCACCGAATGCCCCTGTATAAAACGGAGTATGGCTTAAATCCACAAACTCACTCCGCTCCATGAACCAATCACAAAACAACGGGATTTCTTTCCCTTCATCCAAATACCGTTCCGTTTCCTCATCGCAGTCATAATACACGTCGGCCCAATACTGCCCGCGCTTCTCCGTAGCCCAGGCCGCACGGGCACCGTCCGTGAAACGGCGTTTGGCCTTCACGTCCACCTCGGGAAGCTTGTGAAGCCGTTCCGAAAGGGAAAGAAGGGGCAACGTGTCGAACTCCATCGTGTCCGGCAGTAAGGGCAAGTCCGACGGAAGGACCGGAAGGGCACGGCACTCATAAGGGGACAAGCGGCGGGCCGGAGGACCGAAACGACGGTCAACCGTCAAGAGGTAACGGCTCTTAAGCTTCTTCACACCGGCCTTGAGCTGAAGGTTCCACTCCCCCCCATACGTCCGGAAGCGAAAAGGCATAACGGCCCAAACTGTCTGTCACCGTGGCACCGTCCAAATGGCTTCCTCCGGAATATACGTAGGCTTTCAGAGGAATGCCATCCACCGGAAGCGATTTCTTTACCGAACGAAGACGCCCCGTGACGTACAGCGTATCTTCCACCGGATGCCACTCCTCCGGACTGCGCGGACGATACCCGGACAGTTCCTCCCAGTCGTAACGCCGCCAGCCCTGGACCAGCATCAACAGGTCAGACGTGCGGCGGTGCACCGAATCGTCCGACTCGAAATAATAACCCACGTCCTCGATGTAACCCTTCACTTCGGAAGACAGCAGCATCCATGACTTCACCGAAGGGCCGCGCCCGTTGAACACCGTGCCGCCGTCCATCGCCGAAAAGGAGAAGACAGAGCCGGGGACGGAACGCAGGCGGAGGCGGACCTTGCCGCAGGGAGTGAGACGGGCCGTCTCTGACATGATGCCGATCGTGTCGGAAGGGGAAGGCTTCGGAAAAAGGAAAAACAAGCGTTCGCACAGGATGCGGCCGCTGCCGTCGAACACCGTCAGCTAGTTCACGCCCTCGGGAAGGCTGTCCCGAAGGTACGACTTATGGTAACCCGAGCCCACGCGGAACGTGTCGCAAGTCCATACACGGCCGTAGTTCATCAGCATGTAGCCCAACAGGCAGTCACGGTACGACGCCGTGCCACGGACGCTGAAACGCAAAGAATCGTCAAAACACGGGGGAAGCTCCAACACGCAACCCTCTGAGGATGACTCCGGCAAGGGAAATTCCTTAATACGGCCACGGGCGTCACGCAGGCGGAAACGGAGCCCGCCGCAGGATGACGGGACTGTGAACACGCCACGACCCGTGCTGTCCGAGGAGCCACGGCACACCACACGCCCCGAGCCGTCCAGCAGCTCACCCTCGGCCTGCACATGGCACCCACTGCCGTCGGATACCTGAAAGGCCACGCGGCTGCGCAAGCCCGACACCAACCGGCCGCCCTCCGGATAAAAGGACACGTTCAGGCGCGAACGGTGCAACGTGTCCACCTCGCGGAAATCCGGCAAGCGGCGGCGGTAACTGCGCTCGTCCATCACCGGATCATAAGCTCCCAGGGTGGAAGGGGCGCGGAACACCGGGAACACGCGGGAGAAACACGCCGGGCCGCCCCAGTTCGACATGTAACGGGTGAAGGCACGGACCTCATAGAAGCCCGCGCCGTAAAGAGAATCCAACGATAAGTCACCGTGCGCATGGCCACGCCCGTCTATCTTCAGCTTCCGCCGCTGCACCACGTCGCCGCCCGGGTTCAGCAGCTCGACGTAGAGCACGCGGCTACGGATGCCGGGACGGTGCCCGTCAGCACGGACCACATAGGCCGTGAACCACATCTTCTCGCCCATGAAGTAACCCGTGTTGTCGAAATGGAGGTAGACCTTCTCCTGGACCATACGACGTGTCGCGGACACCACACGGGTCATGCATCCTAAAAGGCTGTCCAATGCAGACGGAGCGCATACCGTTTGGGCCAAGGTTTGGCAACACCACCCGAAAAGGAAAGATAATGTAATCAAGGATTTCAAGTTATCCCATTTTCTAATAAGTCCTATCATAAAAAAGCCTCACAAGAATTATACATATTTATTTCACTATAAAGGTGGATAAAATAAACCGACCAAACAATAGGAATATATAAAATGTAACACCAAACAAACGATTCGTTACACTACAAAAAAAACCGCCCCGGAATATATCCGGAAGCGGTCTTGTCAACACTCCTTTACAAGATTTATCTACTTGTCAAAATCAAGTATGGACTTACGATTGGCCATCAGGCGATCGTATTCCTCCTGACAACCTACGACAATCTTACCGAACTCACGAAGCCCCGTACCCGCCGGTATCAGATGACCGCAAATCACGTTCTCCTTCATACCTTCGAGTTTATCGGTCTTTCCATTGATGGCCGCGTCATTCAGCACCTTCGTCGTTTCCTGGAAGGAAGCTGCCGACATGAAGCTCGAAGTCTGCAGTGCCGCACGGGTAATACCTTGCAGAATCTGGATTGAAGTGGCCGGCATGGCGTCACGTACCTGCACTAACTTCAAATCCTTACGTTTCAACGTAGAATTCTCGTCACGCAACTTACGGGCCGTCACAATCATACCTTTCTGCATCGTTTCCGAGTCACCGGCATCCACCACGACTTTCTTGCCCCAAATGCGGTCGTTCTCTTCTGCGAAATCGAGTTTGTCCACAATCTGCTGTTCCAAGAACCGCGTGTCGCCCGGTTCGTCAATCTGCACTTTGCGCATCATCTGGCGGACAATCACCTCAAAGTGCTTATCGTTAATCTTCACACCCTGCAGACGGTACACGTCCTGTATCTCGTTCACGATATACTCCTGCACCGCCGTTGGACCTTTAATGGCCAAAATGTCGGCAGGCGTAGTGGCACCGTCAGACAACGGAGTACCAGCACGTACATAGTCGTTCTCTTGTACCAGAATCTGTTTGGACAACGGCACGAGATACTTCTTCACTTCACCCAACTTGGAAGTGACGATAATCTCACGGTTACCGCGTTTCAGTTTACCCATCGTGATTTCACCGTCGATTTCCGAAACCACTGCGGGATTGGACGGATTACGCGCTTCGAACAACTCCGTCACACGCGGAAGACCTCCCGTGATGTCGCCGGCTTTACCTACGGCACGCGGAATCTTCACCAATACGTCTCCGGCTTTGACAATCTGATTGTCCTCAATAGCCAAGTGTCCGCCGATGGGGAAGTTATACGTACGAATCAGCTCTCCGTTCTCGTCCAAGATATGAGCCGAAGGAACCTTCGTCCTGTCTTTTGACTCTATGATAATCATCTCGCGCAGACCCGTCGTCTCGTCGGCTTCCACACGATAAGTCACACCTTCTATCACGTCTTCAAACTGAATCTTACCCGGAGTTTCCGTCACGATAACCGCGTTAAACGGATCCCACTTGGCTATCAGCTTGCCTTTCTCTACTTTATCTCCTTCGTTCACATACAAAGTAGAACCGTAAGGCACATTTTGCGTGAAGAGGACAATATCGGTATTCACGTCGACGAAGCGGACCTCGGCCAAACGTCCTACCACCATCTTGGCTGCATTTCCGGTCTCATCGGTAATGTCTACCGTACGCAACTCTTCAAACTCTACCTTCGAATCGTACTTCGCGACGATAGATGCATTGGCTGCCGCATTCGAAGCCACACCACCGGCATGGAACGTACGCAACGTCAACTGTGTACCCGGCTCACCGATGGACTGGGCGGCAATCACACCGACCGCCTCGCCTTTCTGTACCATCCGGCTCGTAGCCAAGTTGCGGCCATAGCACTTCATGCAGACTCCCTTACGGCTCTCGCAAGTCAATACGGAACGGATTTCCACGCTCTCAATCGGAGAGTCTTCGATTTCCTGTGCCTTGTCTTCCGTGATTTCCTCCCCGGCGGAAACAATCAACTTACCCGTCGTAGGATTGATAATATCATGCACGGACACACGTCCGAGGATACGTTCGTAAAGTGAAGAAATGACTTCATCGCCGTTCTTCAAAGCCGTACATACCAGACCGCGCAACGTACCGCAATCCTCTTCCGTGATAATCACATCGTGGGATACGTCCACAAGACGACGCGTCAAGTAACCGGCATCGGCTGTCTTCAAGGCCGTATCGGCCAGACCCTTACGGGCACCGTGGGTAGAAATGAAGTACTCCAACACGCTCATGCCTTCCTTGAAGTTGGAAAGAATCGGGTTTTCGATAATCTGGGCACCTTCGGCTCCGGCTTTCTGGGGCTTGGCCATCAAACCACGCATACCGGAAAGCTGGCTGATCTGTCCGGCAGAACCACGGGCTCCGGAATCCAACATCATATATACGGCATTGAAACCCTGATCGGCTTCTTTCATGGTCTTCATCAAGACCTTGGAAAGGTCGTTATTGACGTGTGTCCAAGTATCGATGACCTGGTTATAACGTTCGTTGTCCGTAATGAAACCCATACCATAATCATTGGCAATACGTTCCACTTCTTCGTTTCCGCGACGAACCAGTTCCTCTTTTTCCTCCGGAATGATAATATCCCCCAAGTTGAAAGACAAACCGCCCACGTATGCCATGCGATAACCCAGATTCTTGATACCGTCCAGGAATTCGCAGGCACGAGCCACACCTACCGTCTTGATCACGTCGGTAATGATGCCGCGCAAGGTCTTTTTGGAAATGATGTCATTGAAATAACCGACTTCTTCCGGTATAATCTCGTTGACAATCACACGACCTACAGACGTTTCCACCATCTTCTTTTCCAACTCGCCATTCGCATTCAGGTCTTTTACCACAACTTTAATAGGCGCATGAATGTCCACACGCTTCTCATTGTAAGCAATGATAGCCTCTTCGGGACCATAGAATGTCAAACCTTCGCCCTTAGAACCGGGACGGAGCTTGGTAATATAGTAGAGGCCCAACACCATATCCTGAGAAGGCACCGTAATCGGCGCACCGTTTGCCGGATTCAGAATATTGTGAGACTGCAACATCAGAATCTGCGCTTCCAGAATCGCTTCGTTGCTCAAAGGCAAATGCACGGCCATCTGGTCACCGTCGAAATCGGCATTGAACGCCGTACATGCCAACGGGTGCAACTGGATAGCCTTACCTTCTATCATCTTGGGTTGGAAAGCCTGGATACCCAAGCGGTGCAATGTCGGGGCACGGTTCAACAACACCGGATGACCTTTCATTACGTATTCCAAAATATCCCAAATCACGGGTTCCTTGCGGTCTACAATCTTCTTGGCAGACTTCACGGTCTTCACGATACCGCGTTCTATGAGCTTACGGATGATGAACGGCTTATAAAGTTCTGCGGCCATCAATTTAGGCAGACCGCATTCTCCCATCTTCAACTCCGGTCCTACAACGATTACCGAACGGGCTGAATAGTCCACACGCTTACCCAACAGGTTCTGACGGAAACGGCCTTGCTTACCTTTCAACGAATCGGAAAGGGACTTCAAAGGACGGTTGGCATCCGTCTTTACCGCACTGGACTTGCGGGAGTTGTCGAACAAGCTGTCCACGGCCTCTTGCAACATACGTTTCTCATTACGCAAAATCACCTCGGGAGCTTTGATTTCAATCAGTCGCTTCAGACGGTTGTTACGGATAATGACACGGCGATACAAGTCGTTCAAGTCGGAAGTGGCAAAACGGCCGCCATCCAACGGAACCAACGGACGCAGTTCGGGCGGAATCACCGGAAGGATTTTCATAATCATCCATTCGGGCTTATTGCGTCCCCGGCTGGCACGGAATGACTCAACCACCTGCAATCGCTTCAGAGCTTCGGTCTTACGCTGCTGGGCCGTATCGGCATTGGCACTGTCACGCAATTCGTATGACAATTTATCCAAATCCAAACGGATTAAAAGGTCATAAATAGCCTCTGCTCCCATCTTGGCTATGAACTTATTAGGATCCGAATCATCCAAATACTGGTTCTCTTTGGGGAGTTTCTCCAAATAATCCAAATATTCATCTTCGGTCAGCAAATCGTTTGCTGCGATTCCTTCTTCGCCCAACACACCCGGTTGGATGACAATATAACGTTCGTAGTAAATGACTGCATCCAACTTCTTTGTCGGTATTCCCAACAGATAACCGATTTTGTTAGGTAACGAACGAAAATACCATATATGAGCTACAGGTACCACCAACGCAATGTGTCCTGAACGTTCGCGACGTACCTTCTTTTCTGTTACTTCCACGCCACAACGGTCGCAAACAATACCTTTATAACGAATCCGTTTGTACTTTCCGCAATGGCATTCATAATCCTTCGTCGGACCGAAAATACGCTCGCAGAACAAACCGTCACGTTCGGGTTTATAGGTACGATAGTTAATGGTTTCGGGTTTCAAAACCTCACCATACGAATTTTCCAGGATTTCTTCGGGCGAAGCCAATCCGATGGTAATCTTCGTAAAGTTACTCTTTATTTTAGATTCTTTTCTAAAAGCCATATTCTGTTATTAATAAAAGAGTTCAACTGTTATTCAAGCGTAATGCTCAACCCCAAGCCTCTCAACTCGTGGAGCAACACATTCAGTGATTCCGGGATACCCGGAGTCGGCATCGGCTCGCCCTTGACAATCGCTTCGTATGCTTTCGAACGGCCTACCACATCGTCCGACTTGATAGTCAAGATTTCCTGTAGCACATGAGATGCACCGAACGCCTCGATGGCCCAGACTTCCATTTCTCCGAAACGCTGACCACCGAACTGTGCCTTACCACCGAGCGGCTGTTGGGTAATCAATGAATACGGACCGATGGAACGGGCGTGCATCTTGTCTTCTACCATGTGGCCTAACTTCAACATATAAGCAATACCGACAGTGGCCAACTGGTCGAACTTCTCACCGGTCTCGCCATCATACAACTGCGTAGAGCAATAGCGCGGCAAACCGGCCTTATCCGTCCATTCACACAAGTCATCCAACGTAGCACCATCGAAAATCGGAGTCGCAAACTTCACTCCAAGTTCTTTTCCGGCAGCCCCTAAAACAGTCTCGAAAATCTGACCGATGTTCATACGAGAAGGCACACCCAACGGATTCAAAACGATATCGACCGGCGTTCCGTCGGCCAAGAACGGCATGTCTTCCTGACGTACGATTTTTGATACGATACCCTTGTTTCCGTGACGTCCGGCCATCTTGTCGCCGACACCGATCTTACGTTTCTTGGCGATATAAACCTTAGCCATCTGAATGATACCTGAAGGCAACTCATCGCCAATCGTAATCGCAAACTTCTTACGTTTCAGTTCGGCATCAAGCAACTTGTATTTCTTCAGGAAGTTTATAATCAGTTGAGATATCAATCCGTTCAGATGCTCGTCGTCCGTCCAGCCACTTAACTGTATCGTCGTAAAATCGAGTCCTTCCAAAGCGGAAGCCGCAAACTTACGTCCCGAAGCAATCACATCGCTACCCATATAATCTTTCACGCCTTGTGAAACCTTGTCTTTCGTCAGTTCCAACAATTTGTCTATCAAGATGGCCTTCAGATCTTCAACCTTACTGTTGAATTCCTCATCTATTTTCGGAAGAATCAGTTTGTCCGCAGCCTTGGCAGCACGTGTCTTGATGGCACGGGAGAACAACTTCTTATCTATCACCACACCATTCAATGACGGAGAAGCTTTCAAAGAAGCATCCTTCACATCACCGGCTTTATCACCGAAAATGGCACGCAGCAGCTTCTCTTCGGGCGAAGGATCGCTCTCACCCTTCGGAGTAATCTTACCAATCATAATATCACCCGGCTGAATGCGGGCACCGACGCGGACAATACCATTTTCATCCAAATCTTTAGTAGCTTCTTCGCTTACATTCGGAATGTCGGCCGTCAACTCTTCCACTCCACGTTTCGTTTCACGCACTTCCAACGAGAATTCTTCCACATGGATAGAAGTCAAAATATCTTCGCGTACCACGCGTTCGTTCAGCACAATGGCATCTTCATAGTTATAGCCTTTCCATGGCATGTAAGCCACCAAAAGGTTCTTACCCAACGCCAGTTCTCCTTGTTGGGTAGAATAACCTTCCGTCAAGATGTCTCCGGCTTTTACGCGTTGACCTTTATCGCAGATAGGACGCAGGTCTATCGTCATATTCTGGTTTGTACGACGGAACTTCGGAATACGGTATTCTTTCAACGCTGGCTCGAAACTTACGAACTCTTCTTCTTCCGTACGGTCGTACAAAATACGAATGGTCGTAGCGTCCACATACTCTATCACACCATCACCCTCGGCTGTAATCATCGTACGGGAATCCTCACATACCTGCTTTTCTATACCGGTACCTACAATCGGAGATTCGCTACGCAACAAAGGCACCGCCTGGCGCATCATGTTTGAACCCATCAACGCACGGTGCGCATCGTCATGCTCCAAGAACGGAATCAAAGATGCGGCAATAGAAGCAATCTGCTGCGGAGCCACGTCCATCAGATTCACATCAGAAGGGGGAACAACTGGATAATCGTCATCCTGACGACACTTTACTTTCTTACGGATAAACGTACCGTCATCATTCAACGGCGCATTACCCTGTCCGATAATCTTGCCTTCTTCCTCTTCTGCTGTCAAATATTCAATACCGGTTTCCAATGATAAATCAACCACTCCGTCTTGCACCTTACGGTAGGGGGTTTCGATGAAACCGAGGTCGTTAATCTTGGCATATACACACAAAGAAGAAATCAAACCGATGTTCGGTCCTTCAGGAGATTCGATAGGACACAGGCGGCCATAGTGTGTATAGTGTACGTCACGCACCTCAAAACCGGCACGTTCACGAGACAAACCGCCAGGACCGAGGGCAGACAAACGACGTTTGTGCGTTACCTCTGCCAAAGGGTTGGTCTGGTCCATGAATTGCGAAAGGGCATTGGTCCCGAAGAAAGAATTAATCACGGAAGAAATGGTCTTCGCATTAATCAGGTCCGTCGGAGTAAAGACTTCGTTATCACGTACATTCATACGTTCCCGAATCGTACGACTCATGCGAGCCAAACCAATAGCAAACTGATTGCTTAATTGTTCGCCCACAGTCCTTACACGACGATTGCTCAAATGGTCAATGTCATCCACAAGTGCCTTCGAGTTTATCAACTCTATCAAATACTTGATAATCTCGATAATATCTTCTTTCGTCAATACGCGGACGTCCATATCCGTAGAAAGATTCAGTTTTCTATTGATACGGTATCGTCCCACTTCGCCCAAATCATAACGTTTCTCTGAAAAGAACAAGTTATTGATAACTTCACGTGCACTGGCATCATCTGCGGGGTCGGCATTACGCAACTGACGGTAAATGTATAATACAGCCTCCTTCTCAGAATTACTCGGGTCTTTCTGAAGTGTATTGAAAATGATAGAATAATCAGACGTATTTATCTCTTCCTTATGCAACAACACACTTTGGACACCGCTATCCAAAATGATACAAATATTGTCTTCGTCCAATATAGCCTCACGGTCTAAGATGACTTCATTACGCTCTATTGAAACCACCTCACCGGTATCTTCATCCACGAAATCTTCAATCCAACTCTTCAGTACGCGCGCAGCTAACTTCTTACCTATGTATTTCTTTAAATTGGTTTTCGTCGCTTTGACTTCTTCTGCCAAGTTGAATATCTCCAAAATATCCTTGTCGTCCTCGAAACCTATGGCACGCAACAAAGTCGTAACAGGCAATTTCTTCTTGCGGTCGATATACGCATACATGACATTATTGATGTCTGTAGCAAATTCAATCCATGAACCTTTGAATGGAATGATTCGTGCCGAATACAGTTGCGTCCCATTCGCGTGAATACTTGAACCGAAGAAAACACCTGGAGAACGATGTAATTGGGAAACTACAACTCGTTCAGCACCGTTAATAATAAAAGTTCCATTATCGGTCATATAGGGAATAGGACCTAAGAACACATCCTGAATAACCGTGTCAAAGTCTTCGTGGTCCGGATCGGTACAGTACAACTTCAATTTGGCCTTGAGCGGCACACTATAGGTGAGTCCCCGCTCTAAACACTCTTCTATAGTATAGCGCGGCGGATCAATATAATAATCAAGGAACTCCAAAACGAAGTTATTACGCGTATCGGCAATTGGAAAATTCTCTGAGAAGACTTTATACAAGCCGTCGTTTTTACGTTTCTCAGGAGGAGTATCCAACTGCAGGAAGTCCTTAAACGACTTCAATTGCACATCAAGAAAATCCGGATAAGGCATCGGACTCTTAACTGTTGCAAAGTTAACTCTCTGATTTACAAGATTAGAAGACATCTATATTATTATTAGTTGAACTTGTTGATAGTTTTAGACACAAAAAGGTAAAGAACCCTCTACCAGAGGATTCTTTACCGACAAACCTGCTAATACAGGCTTTTTAATTACTTCAACTCGATTTCAGCACCAGCTTCTTCGAGAGTCTTCTTCAAAGCTTCAGCATCAGCTTTCGGCATTCCTTCCTTCAGCACGCTAGGAGCACCGTCAACCATTTCTTTTGCTTCTTTCAAGCCAAGGCCACAAGCTTCTTTCACAGCCTTAACTACCTGCAACTTAGCTGCACCTGCACTCTTCAATACAACATCGAAAGAATCCTTTGCAGCAGCAGCTTCAGCACCGCCAGCAGCAGGACCAGCAGCAACAGCAACAGCTGCAGCAGCAGGTTCAATTCCATACTCATCCTTCAGGATAGTTGCCAATTCATTAACTTCCTTAACTGTCAAATTTACCAATTCTTCAGCAATAGCTTTCAAATCTGCCATTTTTATTCTATTTTTTATTTGTTTGATACTAATTTAAATTATTCGGGTCTTTCACCGAGAGTCTTGAGAACTCCATGAATAGTGTTTCCACCTGATTGAAGAGCAGAAAGTACATTCTTCGCCGGTGATTGCAACAAAGCCACAATCTCGGCAATAACTTCATCCTTACTCTTGATAGCCGTGAGAGCTTCGAGTTGGTCTGCACCCACATAGAAACCTTCTTCAGCATAAGCCGCTTTCAATGCAGGCATTCCATCCTTAGCAAAATCTTTCAACAACTTTGCTGGAGCATTTGCCGTATTTGCAAACAACACAGCAGTCGTGCCCTTTAAGCAATCGTACAAAGGAGTATAATCTGCTTCAGCCGCTTCCAAAGCTTTGTGAAGTAATGTATTCTTCACAACTACCATTTTAATTTCAGACTGAAAACATTTTCTTCTCATCGCACTGGTCGTTGCGGCATTTAACCCCGTCACATCAACCAGATAGAAATGAGCATACTCATTCAAGACTTCGCCAAGTTGGGCTATAATATTACCTTTATCTTCCTTTCTCATGATTCAATTACTTTTTAAATTTCCTCAACAGCCTTCGGGTCAATCTTGATACCGCGGCTCATCGTACTTGAAAGATAAATACTCTTAATATAGGTACCCTTAGCGGCTGCAGGTTTCAACTTATTGATAGTTGAAATAAACTCTTTTGCATTCTGTGCAATTTGCTCAGCAGTAAAAGAAACCTTACCTATAGAAGTGTGTACAATACCAGATTTATCTACTTTAAAGTCTATCTTACCTTGTTTCACTTCTTTTACAGCCTTGGCCACATCCATAGTTACAGTACCACTCTTCGGGTTAGGCATCAATCCGCGAGGACCGAGTACACGACCGAGGGCACCGATTTTTCCCATTATTGAAGGCATAGTGATAATGACATCCACGTCAGTCCAACCGCCCTTTATCTTCTCGATATATTCATCAAGACCTACATAGTCAGCGCCTGCTTCCTTAGCAGCAGCTTCAGCATCTGGAGTACACAAGCAAAGAACCCGCGTAACTTTACCCGTACCATTTGGCAGAGACACAACACCTCTCACCATCTGATTGGCTTTACGGGGATCCACACCTAAACGTACATCAATGTCCACGGAAGCATCAAACTTGGTTGTCGTGATATCCTTAACCAACTGAGAAGCTTCTTTCAAAGAGTATGCTTTCCCTGCTTCAATCTTGTCAGCGACCAACTTCTGGTTTTTTGTCAGTTTACTCATTTTAATTGAAGATTTTAATTATTAACCCGGGAAGTCTCCTTTTACAGTGATACCCATACTTCTTGCTGTTCCTGCAACCAATTTCATCGCAGCTTCTATTGTAAAGCAATTCAAATCAGGCATTTTATCCTGAGCAATCGTACGCACTTGCTCCCAAGAGATTTCAGCAATCTTTTTACGGTTCGGTTCAGCAGAACCACCTTTTAACTTCGCAATCTCCATCAACTGTACTGCTACGGGAGGAGTCTTGACGATAAAGTCATATGACTTATCAGTATAATAGGTGATTACCACCGGGAGCACCTTACCGGCTTTCTCCTGCGTTCTGGCGTTGAATGCTTTACAGAAATCCATGATATTGATACCCTTGGAACCCAAAGCAGGACCTACTGGGGGTGATGGATTTGCAGCGCCTCCTTTAATCTGTAATTTGATTAATCCAGCAACTTCTTTAGCCATTTTTTTGTTATTTATTGAATTTGATATTCAAGAACAATACGCGTAACAAAACGCATCATTCTTTCTCCACTTGCATAAAACCTAATTCCAACGGCGTCTTACGGCCGAAAATCTTAACCATTACTTTCAGCTTCTTCTTTTCGTTATTCACTTCTTCGATTACGGCAGAAAAGCCACTAAAAGGTCCTTCTGTTACCTTAACCGTTTCCCCTTCAGCATAAGGTATCAACACTTCTTCAGGTACATCTTGCATTTCGTCAACAGCACCTAAAAGACGATTAACCTCAGATTGACGCAACGGAGTAGGGTTACTATTAGATTCACCCAAAAAGCCCAATACGTTCGGCGTATTACGCAACAATACAGGTATCTCACCCACTAAAGCCGCCTCTACCAACACATAACCCGGTAAATGATTACGTTCCTTAACGATACGTTTACCATTACGAACCTGAACTACTTTTTCTGTCGGTATCAACACCTGAGAGACGAATTTTCCAAAGTCACCTTTTTTAATTTCGGCATCAATGTACTCCTTCACCTTGCTTTCCTTTCCACTCACGGCACGCATAACGTACCATTTCATTTCAGTATCAGCCATCTCTCTACTTAATTAGGATAAATAACTTCCATTGCGCTCTGGAATACGAAGTCCATAGCAAAAACAACCAGTGCAATGAGTAGGGAAGCAGATAATACTACGACTGCACTGTTAGTAAGTTCTGAACGAGTCGGCCAAGTTGTTTTATGGACAAGCTCATCATAAGATTCCTTACAATATTTAAAGATCTTCTTAAACATACTCTTTATTATTAGCACGGGAGGAGAGGCTCGAACTCCCGACACCCGGTTTTGGAGACCGGTGCTCTACCAACTGAGCTACTCCCGTAAATGGCTCTCTCTTAGGGGAGAGCCTATGATGACCTTAAATTAGTCAAAAACTTCAGTAATCTGACCAGAACCTACCGTACGTCCACCTTCACGGATAGCGAAACGCAAACCTACGTTCAAGGCTACCGGATAAATCAAGTTTACTGTAATTTCCACGTTATCACCCGGCATTACCATTTCTGTACCTTCTGGCAAGTGAATTTCACCTGTACAGTCCATAGTACGCAAATAGAATTGAGGACGGTATTTGTTTCCGAACGGAGTATGGCGTCCACCTTCTTCTTTCTTCAAAACGTAGATAGAAGCCTTGAAACCAGAGTGAGGAGTAATAGACCCCGGATGAGTAATTACCATACCACGCTTGATTTCTGTTTTATCGATACCACGAAGCAACAAACCAACGTTATCACCAGCTTCACCTTCGTCCAACAACTTACGGAACATTTCTACACCGGTAATCACAGACTTCTTGTCTTCGCCCAAACCGAGAATCTGAACTTCATCACCTACTTTCACAACACCAGTCTCGATACGACCAGTTGCTACAGTACCACGACCAGTAATAGAGAATACGTCCTCAACCGGCATCAAGAAAGGCTTTTCAACGTCACGAACAGGCTCCTGGATCCAAGTATCACAAGCGTCCATAAGTTCCATTACCTTATCTTCCCATTCAGGTACACCATTCAATGCGCCCAAAGCAGAACCACGGATAATCGGAGTATCTTCTTCGAAGTCATAAGCTGCCAACAGTTCACGCATCTCCATCTCAACGAGTTCCAACATTTCTTCGTCATCAACCATATCGCACTTGTTCAAGAATACGACCAAACGCGGAACGTTTACCTGACGAGCCAACAAGATGTGCTCACGAGTCTGAGGCATCGGACCATCAGTTGCAGCAACCACGATGATTGCACCATCCATCTGCGCAGCACCAGTTACCATGTTCTTTACATAGTCGGCATGTCCCGGGCAGTCAACGTGTGCATAGTGACGGTTTGCAGTTTCATACTCAACGTGTGATGTATTGATAGTAATACCACGCTCTTTTTCTTCGGGAGCGTTATCAATCTGATCAAACGATTTTACTTCTGACAAACCCTTCTTTGCCAATACTGTAGTAATAGCAGCAGTCAAAGTAGTCTTTCCGTGGTCTACGTGACCGATAGTACCAATGTTTACATGAGGTTTGGTACGCTCAAACTTCTCTTTAGCCATAGCTTTTTCCTTTTTATTTAATTAATGAATAATCTAATGCTCATCCGAGCTGTTACCGAGACTTGAACTCGGGACCTCTTCCTTACCAAGGAAGTGCTCTACCGCTGAGCTACACAGGCAACTTATAAGAGCGGAAGACGGGGCTCAAACCCGCGACCCTCAGCTTGGAAGGCTAATGCTC
>OGLM01001430.1_pt1 | contig 24745 bp, 24 predicted proteins | sample 1572531 | NCBI WGS metagenome assembly OGLM01 (sample SAMEA2581909, study PRJEB24529) | metagenome | biome: Human gut stool | place: China | collected 2011 | reverse complement strand
TGTCAGAACAGTAAGTGAAGGCTCGTCCAAACTCAAACGTCTTAATATGCCAGTTCTTCCTCCTTCCATATACCAACAGCTTTTCATATATTCTTTAGCAATATCCTCAGGAATGTTTCTCCAATACCCACCGGGAGGAACAAGTTCAAAAATTTTACGTTTATATTCTGAGTACGGTGTTCCTTCACTTTTAGGACAATCCAAAAGAATATCACGCAATACGGGCTTATATTTATGTGGTGCTGGAAAATCAAAATGAATTTTATCAGTCAGATCATTTCTAATACCTATGGTAATAAGACGTTCTCTTTTTTGTGCCACACCATAATCCCAGGCGTTCAATACTCGCTTTTGAATTGTATAACCCGTATTTTCAAAAATATCTGTAATAGTTTTATATGTACGTCCTCTATCATGAGTAAGCAATCCCTTTACATTCTCAAATAAAAACATTTTCGGCTGAAGCTGTTTCAAAAATTTTGCATAATGATAAAAAAGAGTTCCTCGTGCATCTTCTAGTCCCAATCTTTTACCTGCATAAGAAAAAGATTGACATGGTGCGCCACCAGATAATAAATCAAGCTTTCCTTTTTCAATTCTAAAATATTCCTCTAAATCTAAGCATGATATATTTGCAATATCATCATTGATAACTCTCCATTCAGGACGATTGCATTTTAATGTATCTGAAGCCGCTTTATCAAACTCTATCAATCCAATCGTATCAAATCCGGCTTTCTCAATACCTAATGCTAATCCTCCGGCTCCTGCAAACAATTCTATCGTTGTAAAAGTTTTTGCTTTGACTTCTTCTTTTGTTTCTGGGGCGATTGAAATAATATCGCCTATATTACAATTTAAAGCAGAACATATTTTTTCTATACTTTCAAAAGAAATAGTTTCATTTTTCCCCATACGAGCTATAACATTAAAACTTATACCTGCTGCTTCTTTTAATTTAGTTTTATTCATATTTTTATCTATAAGTAATTTCCAAAGATTATTATAGCAAACTGCCACTATGATGCCTCCTAAATTATCAAATTCACACATTTATGGTTTATCGTATTTTATCATATAAAGATATAAAAATCAATATTTCTCACGTTTTCATTAGATAATCTTTTTCTTTTGAACATCACGTATGGCTTAATACAAAAGCCATACGTGGTATTAAACTTATATAAAAATCAGTTCAACATTCACAATTTCCCTTGCATACGATTGTATATTGCTTATTCTAGCTATCCATTTCATCTAATTTTTGCCTTTAATTGTTCTGTAATTCTCTGCACCTGTTTCATCTATTCTATAATCTTTTCAAAGCGTTCTTGTGTCTGTTCTTCTATATCTGCAAGATAACTATTTAATCTGTCACTTGTAAGCAGAGCAATATAAATCGCTTTTTTATGTTTTTTCAAATAGCATTTATGTCTTTGTACCCACACTCCTATAAACTTTTGTTCTTTCTCCGGCAAGGTCAGACTAGGGATAAGATAATCTCCATGTCTGATATAAGTACCCCTATTTTTTCATAATCATTTCCACCTTCTTTATCGTTCTCTATCCATAAATTTTCTCTTGACTGATCGTTTTGGCTTCTGTTTGCCTTCCTTCTAATAGTAGTGTAGCTTTTTCAGTAGTCTTATTTTTCGGCTGTTCTAACGATGTCTCTTTCTTCTGTTACGTCTGATTTTTCCATATCCTTAATTTTCCATTGTATTCTATAATCAGTTCTTCTGTCTTATTATAGACCTTCTGAAAGGCTTGCACATTGGGGTAGGATTCACGTTTTACTATCTGTTCCATACTCTTGTGCAGACGTTTTTTCAAGTTTTTAAACAGTTAAATTTTCTTTTCCAAAGATTTTCATTCTTTGCTTTTAAATAATCCTCGTAACTCTGATAGTTGATTTTTCAAAGAAGAAATATCCTGCTGTGTGCGTTTTATCTCCCTTGACTATTCCTGTAATTTGTACATGAGCTTCTGCATATCTTTCTACTATTGAAGTCTATCTTTGACACAGGTTTAGGTAGCAATTTAAATTTGAAAGTTACTTCCTTAAAAAAGTCTTTCGCATCTTAGATAATCTGACGGAACATATCCGGCAGTAAACCGTATGTTCTGATAAATTGCAGCATTTTATCCGTGACTTTTTCCTGTTTGATCTTCCAAATATCTTCTTTGGGAACGCTCTCAACTAATGCTACATCAACTGTCCGATTCTATTTCTGCCTTGCTGCATTGTCAGTCTTTATCTCCTCTGCCTTCAGATTGTTTTTTCATTTTTCTTGGTTACTAGATATACTCCGCTCAGTTGAAATATATATAGTTTTTCTGATTCTTCTTTTACATATCGGTTGATTATATCGGTAAACAGTTCATTGGTTTCTTTGGTAAATTCTTTGTTCTATGAAATCTGTCTGTGAAAAGTTTTACCACATCATCTATCTTATATACAACAAAGTTTTTAGGAAGCGCAATGATAAACTTCCGTCTTTCAATACATTTCCCTGTTGTTCCGTTTGCATTAAAATCCAACTGATTTTCTTTTGTAAGATTTTTCTAGAACTTTGGAGTTATCCTTTCTGTCTGATACGTTGTATAGAGATGTTCCTGTCGTTTTGGATTGGAAATATAATCAATTTTTCCTGCCACATTAGATAACTTGTTTTGTCTAATAAATGAATGTCTGCCTATAGGCATTCTCCTTATTTACTATCCACAGGGGCATGCCATTCTCCTGTTTTTGTCGTCAAGTAAGAATTACCATTGTTCGGCATTCCCTATTTGTCCAGATACTCTTTTTTCGTTCTTCCTCTGTCGGGGTAGTTTTGAATTTTCCATATTCACGCATACCATTCTGTTTAATTTTTTCTCTAACTCTTGCAGCTCTTATCTTTGACCAAGTGAAAACGGAGTAATTACATAAATAATTTCTGTGATATTTGCACATTTCCTATTTTATTAATCCTTTCTGCGATGGTTATTTCGATACTGCTCCATTGTCAAAAATACTGTCACAATTGTTACGAACTGTCACGTATTTTTTATGCTGTCTTTCTAGAACATTAGTTTCCGTCCTTTGCGGACACTTTATGGCGATTGTAGAGAGAATACATTTTTCTTACATTCTGCATGGAATGACACAAAAATATTTTAGTATGACTGTTTGTTCGTTTTCCTGAATAAAGTGCCGATATACGTTTAGCACAATAAGAAATAGGAACAAGAAAATGGAAAGCGGAACTTACTGCCGCATTGGTACGGGCTTTTGATGTTTCTCCTAATGTCCTCGATGTGCTTGACATTGACAGCCATATCAACTTTGTTTACCTTTGAAGATTTGTGCGGTCTAATCGTCAGTGAAGCGGGAGGGATGGAGAAGTCTGCCTGAAAGTCAATACCATAAAAGGCGAAAACGCTCATGAACTCCTGAAAATGTCACATGTTTGGAAAGAACAGGTTGACAAGCTGTTTTCTGAGAAAATCAGCAAGGACACGAATACGATAAGTGGCATTATTACTATCCAAAGCTTGATACTATGCAATTATGGGCGAAAGTTTCATCACGAGAACTTAGAGATGCTTTGGTCGAAGTGTCCCAATACCAACTTAAACTAGATAAATAAAGACGATAAAAGCCTTTAGCTATGAGTTTTTACCCATAGCTAAAGGCTTTTTAAATAATATGGATTTTTTGTTGCCGAGCCACCTGTCAATCATTCTCTAACTTGAAAAGTACTGGATTACAAGGATATTGACTCTCATACAACTGTTATCAATTTATTATCAAAAGATTTCTTGAAGTGTTGCAAATTCGCATAAAGCATTTCAAATTATTCCCATTCAATTGTAGCTGGTGGTTTAGAAGTTATATCATAAACTATTCTGTTTACACCAGGTACTTCGTTTACAATTCTACGAGAAACTGTGTCTAATACTTCATATGGAATTCTTGCCCATTCAGAAGTCATAGCATCGCTACTTGTAACAGCACGAAGTGCTACAGTGTGGCAATAAGTACGGCTATCACCCATAACACCTACAGAGCGGATATTTGGAAGACAAGCGAAATACTGCCAAATTTTTTCAGAAAGACCAGCTTTAGCTACTTCTTCACGGAAAATAGCATCTGCTTCACGAACAACAGCGAGTTTTTCTTCAGTTACTTCGCCAAGAACGCGGATAGCAAGACCAGGACCTGGGAATGGTTGACGCCATACGAGGTCATGAGGAATGCCGAGTTCTTCACCTACTGCACGAACTTCATCTTTGAAGAGTTCGCGAAGTGGTTCGATAAGATCGAATTGAATATCTTCAGGAAGACCGCCAACGTTGTGATGGCTCTTAATTGTTGCAGAAGTTTTTGTACCACTTTCAACAATATCTGGATAGATTGTACCTTGAACAAGGAAATCAATTTTACCGAGTTTATTAGCTTCAGCTTCAAATACACGAATGAATTCTTCACCAATGATTTTGCGTTTTCTTTCAGGATCAGAAACGCCAGCTAATTTACCTAAGAAACGGTCTTTAGCATCAACACGGATAAGGTTCATATCGAATTGTTTACGGAAGATAGTTTCTACTTGATCGCCTTCGTCTTTACGGAGTAAACCGTGGTCAACGAATACGCAAGTTAATTGTTTGCCTACAGCTTTGTGAACTAAAACAGCAGCAACAGAAGAATCAACACCGCCACTCAAAGCGCATAATACTTTTTTGTCGCCAACGATTTGTTTGATTTCTGCAATTTTGCTTTGAGCAAAAGAACTCATAGTCCAATCGCCTTTTAAGCCGCAGATTTTGAATAAGAAGTTTTTCATCATCTGCTGACCAAATGGAGTATGTTCAACTTCTGGGTGGAATTGTACACCATATAATTTACGACTGTCATCGCACATAGCAGCAACAGGAGTATGCTTAGTATGAGCAATAGCTTTGAAACCTTCTGGAACTTTTTCTACATAGTCGCGATGGCTCATCCAGCAAATTTCATCAGCATTGATACCATCGAATAAAACGCTAGTAGTATCAAGAGTGATATCCATTTTACCATATTCGCCAGCTTCAGCATGAGCTACGCTACCACCGAGATTATGAGCTGTGAACTGATGACCATAGCAAATACCAAGTACAGGAATACCAAGTTCAAAGATTTTTGGATCAGCCTGTGGTGTATTGTCAGCGTAAACACTGCTAGGACCACCAGTGAAAATAATAGCTTGTGGATTTTTAGCTTTAATTTTTTCTACTGTATAATCATAAGGAACAATTTCACAGTAAACACCGCATTCTCTAACACGACGTGCAATTAATTGGTTATATTGACCGCCAAAGTCAATAACAAGAACCATTTCATGAATTGTGCTCAATTTTTTACCTCCTAATAATAAAAAACGCTCTCTTTACAAAAATAGTTTACTATACAGTAGTTTTTCTGTAAAGAGAGCTTTTATATTTGTTGCTATTTATTAAGCGAAATTTAATTTAAAATTAAGCTTTACCGTCGCAACCAAGAACTTCTTTAATTTTGTGAGAAACGATTGCTTTGATGTTAGTTCTACCGTCAGCAACATATTGACGTGGGTCAAAATGATCAGGATGATCGTTGAAGTGTTTACGAATACCTGCAGTCATTGCAAGACGAAGGTCGGAGTCGATGTTGATTTTGCAAACAGCCATGGAAGCAGCTTTGCGAAGTTGGTCTTCAGGAACACCAACAGCATCTGGCATATGACCGCCATTTTCGTTGATAATTTTAACGAAATCTTGAGGAACGGAAGAAGCACCATGTAAAACGATTGGGAAGTTAGGAAGACGTTTAGCAACTTCTTCAAGAATGTCGAAACGAAGTGGAGGTGGTACTAAAATGCCTTGTTCATTTCTTGTGCATTGGTCAGGAGTGAATTTGTAAGCACCATGGCTAGTTCCGATAGCGATAGCTAAGGAGTCAACACCTGTTTCTTTAACGAATTCTTCAACTTCGTTAGGATCAGTGTAATGAGCTTCATGAGCAGCTACTTTAACATCATCTTCGATACCAGCTAACTGACCAAGTTCTGCTTCTACTACTACGCCATGAGCGTGAGCATATTCAACAACTTCTTTTGTTTTTTCAATATTTTCTTTGAAGCTGTAGTGGGAACCGTCAAACATAACGGAAGTGAAACCGCCATCAATACAAGATTTGCAAGTTTCGAAATCTGCACCATGGTCGAGGTGTAAAGCGATTGGAAGACCAGTGTCTTCAATAGCAGCCTGTACAAGATGTACAAGGTATTGATGTTTAGCATATTTTCTAGCACCAGCGGAGCACTGAAGAATTAAAGGAGCGTTTAATTCTTTAGCAGCTTCAGTGATACCCTGAACGATTTCCATATTATTTACGTTGAATGCACCAATAGCATAATGGCCTTCATACGCTTTTTTAAACATTTCTTTTGTTGTTACTAATGGCATTAAAAAAACCTCCATAGACAAAATTTAAATTTCAAGACTATTATAGCATAAAATTTGTTTATTTGTATATCAAAATCTGAAAATTATTTAATTCAGACAATTCTTGTAATCTATAAATATTTTTTATAATAAATTATAGTTAAATCCGTTATGATATAATTTTAAAATAAATATAATTTTTATTTGAGTAGGTGAGCATATGAATATTGAAAAATTGTCTATAAAACAGATAAAAGATTTAATGGTTAAAGAGTGTAATGAAGAATTATTGACAGCGATAAAAAATGATGCCCGTAAAGGTGTACAAAGTATATATAAAAGTTATCAACGAGAAATGAAAGAACGTCAGCGAGTGGCTAATTTATATACTTTTGAAAATGAATGTAGAGCTAATGGTTATAAATTAATCGCTGGCGTAGATGAAGTGGGTAGAGGACCACTCGCTGGACCTGTAGTAGTAGCTAGTGTTATTTTGCCGGAGAATTTTTTTATTGAAAAAATAAATGATTCCAAGAAATTATCGGAGGCAACACGTGAAAAAATTTATGATATCATCATGGAAAATGCGATAGCTGTAAATAGAGCGATTATCGATGAAAAAACTATAGATAGAGTAAATATTTATCAAGCTGCAATGAATGGTATGTATGAAGCTATTTATGGATTAAACCCTAAGCCTGATGCGGTGTTGATTGATGCTATGCCTTTAGAAAGTTTGGATATATATCATCAATCAATAATTAAAGGTGATGTAAAATCTGCTTCGATTGCAGCAGCTTCTATTGTCGCTAAAGTGGAAAGAGATAGAATGATGAATGAATTTGATAAGATTTATCCACAATATGGCTTTGCTAAAAATAAAGGGTATGGAACAAGTGAACATTTAGAAGCTTTAAGAAAGTATGGACCATGTGAAATTCATCGAAAATCATTTGAGCCAATAAAATCAATGGTGATGCAGAAATAAGGTATTTGTATGAAAAACATGGGCTTATGGGGAGAAGATAAGGCTGTAGAGTTTTTAAAGGCAAAAAATTATACAATATTGGTGAGAAATTATCATAGTAGATTTGGTGAAATAGATATTATAGCAAGAAAGCAAAATACAATTATTTTTGTTGAAGTAAAGACTAGAAAAAATACTGCATTTGGATTTCCTGCTGAATTTGTGGATTATCAAAAACAACAAAAAATAATGAAAACGGCTCAATTATATATAAATGATAATTTTAATGCAGAATTTGATTATAGATTTGATATAATAGAGGTATTTCACTATGATGATAATAAGGTGAATTTTAATCATTTGAAAGGAGCGTTTGAGCTTTGAAAACAAAGGGTTTTGAGCGAAAAAGACGTATTATAGTTGGTGTATCAGGGGCAAGTGGTGCGATTTATGCCTATAGATTGATACAAGTCCTTGCTGATAGTGGAATTGAAGTACATTTTGTGGCTTCAAAAGCAGGGCTTGAAGTATTAGAGTATGAATGTGGTTTAACTATGGTTCAATTGACACAAATGGTTCATAAGATTTATGATGTAAATCGAATTGATAGTGCAATAGCAAGCGGTTCTTTTCCTTGTGAATCAATGGTTATTGTACCTTGTTCCATGAAGACTTTAGGGTCTTTAGCAAATGGAATTGCTGGAAACTTACTCACTAGAGCAGCTGATGTAACTTTAAAAGAAGGTCGTAAGCTCGTTTTAGTAACAAGAGAAACACCAGTACATGCTATTCATTTAGAAAATATGTTGAAACTATCACATGCAGGTGCAAGGATAGTGCCAGCATGTCCAGGTTTTTATCATCGACCACAAACTATTGAAGAATTAGTTGATATGTTGGTAGGTAAAATATGTGATACTTTAAATGTAGATAATGATTTATTTGAACGTTGGACAGGACCAAGTGAAGTTTAAATTTTATTTGGGATAATTTATTAATAACAAATTGCATATAAAGGATATTGATAAATCACCCCAAAATATTATGGGGTGATTTTATGTTTGCAAAAACTTATGGGGCAACAACACTAGGTATAGATGGTGTACTCATAGAAGTTGAAGCTGATGTAGCAAATGGATTGCCAAAATTTGAAATAGTAGGTTTAGCAGATGTTGCAGTAAAAGAAGCTAAAGAAAGAGTTCGACCTGCTATTAGAAATACAAATGTCAATTTAGTGCCTAAGAAAGTAACGATAAATTTAGCTCCTGCCGATTTGCGCAAAAATGGTTCATCTTTAGATTTACCGATAGCTATAGCACTTTTGGAAGCATATGGATTTTTACCTAAGGATTGTTGTAGTGATAGTTTATTAGCTGCTGAATTATCTTTAGATGGTCAAGTAAAAACAATAATAGGAATTTTGTCCATGGCTATTTTATGTAAAGAGCTTAAGTTTAAAAAATTTTTTGTAGCTAAAGGTAATGAACAAGAGGCTTTGTTGGTAGAAGGTATTGAAGTATATGCTATAGAGACATTGTCAGAACTAATAGATTTTTTACAAGGAAAGATAAAGTTAAAACCAGCAAAAAGACAAAAGAGATTATCTCAAGATATGCAATTCAAAGAAGATTTTGCTGATGTGCAAGGGCAATTTTTGGCAAAAAAAGCTTTGGAAATAGCGGCAGCAGGTGGTCATAATGTATTGATGGTGGGAGCACCAGGAACAGGGAAGACAATGCTTGCCAAGCGTTTAGCAACAATTTTACCGCAAATGACATATCAAGAGGCTTTGGAAGTAACTAAGATTTATAGTATAGCTGGATTGTTATCAAGAGATAGTGGATTGGTAACGAAAAGACCTTTTCGCAGTCCACATCATACAATTTCTAGTGCTGGTATCATTGGTGGCGGTACTATACCAAAACCTGGAGAAGTAACTTTAAGTCATAATGGTGTTTTGTTCTTAGATGAATTACCAGAATTTAGTAAATCTAGTTTGGAAGCATTAAGACAACCATTAGAAGATGGAGAAGTCATGATAACAAGGGTAAATGCTTCTTTAAAATTTCCTTCACGAATGATATTAGTAGCTTCTATGAATCCTTGCCCTTGTGGTTATAAATATGATAATACACGCAATTGTACTTGTAGTGATTATGAAATAAAACGCTATACAAAGAAAATATCAGGGCCACTGCTTGATAGAATTGATATACAAATTCAAGTGCCACGAGTGGAATATAAAGACTTTGTAACAGATAAAAAAGCAGAGTCTTCAGAGCAGATACGCCAACGCGTTGAACAAGCAAGGCAGATACAATTAAAAAGATTTGCTCAAGCCAAAATAGTTTGTAATGCTCAAATGTCACATGCTATGATAAAATCATATTGTAAATTAACAGCTAAGGCACAAGATATGTTAGGTCTTGTTTTTGAACAGATGAGATTGAGTGCTAGAGCTTACGATAGGATTATTAAAGTGGCACAGACTATAGCTGATTTAGATAATAGTGAATATATAGAAGATAAACATATAGCAGAAGCCGTTCAATATCGTAATAACTTTAATTTACAAGAAAAAATTTAAAATTAAAGTAAAGGAAGCGAAATTATGGTATTTACAGGAAAAACAAAAAATTTAGGAGTAATCGGTTATCCTATAAAACATTCATTATCGCCAGTTATTCAAAATACAGCTATACAAGAAGCAGGTATTGATTATGCATATATTGCTATGCCGATAGCTCCAGAGGATTTAGAAAAAGCAGTAATAGGGTTAAAAGCATTAAATTTTACTGGATTTAATGTAACTATTCCGCATAAAGTAAATATCATGCAGTATTTAGATGAAATAGATGAGATGGCAAAATTAATAGGAGCTGTAAATACTGTACATATAAAAGATGGTAAATTATATGGATATAATACAGATGCTATTGGTTTTATCAATCCATTACTAAAGGAAAATGTGGAAATAAAAGATAAAACAGCTGTGATTTTAGGAGCTGGTGGAGCTTGTAGAGCAGTTGTTTGTGGCTTGATTAAACAAGGGATAAAAAATATCATCTTAGCCGTTAGAAATCCAGCAAAAGCACAATTATTAGCAAATGATTTTAATGATTTAGTTGATATAAAAGTGTGCGATTGGCATAGTGAAGAATTTAAACAATATTTAGCTCAAGCTGATTTATTAGTAAATACTACTCCGTTAGGAATGGAAGGCAATATTGATAGTAAACCACCTGTTGATTGGGAAAGTGTAAAAAAATCTGCGTTTGTTTATGATATTGTATATATCCCTGCCGAAACAAAATTTTTACAAGAAGCCAAAGAATATGGGCATAAAATATTAAACGGTGAAAGAATGTTAGCTGAACAAGGAGTAGCAGCACTTCATTTATGGACTGATAAAGATATAAATGTGGATATCATGGTGAAAACGTTACATGATTATTTGAATAAAAATAAATAAAGGTTTGTTTAGACCGCTATGAACATAGATGTATGGGTGAGATTGAGATGAGGCCTGTACATCTATTTTTATTTTAGAAACGAAGATGAAGTAAATGGAAATAGAAAAGGATTTAGAGCAATTATCATTAAAAATAATGAGAAATTTGCAAATACAGGGTAAACATAATATATTGCAAGGTTATCGTAATAAATCACCTGTAGCAGATTTTATAGATTGTTTGCTAGAAAATGCCTATAAATTGCAAGCTAGTGATATTCATTTAGAGCCACAGGAAAAATATTTGCAAATTCGCTATAGAATAGATGGAAAATTGATATTGATTTATAAAGCTTCAAATAAGATCAGTAACTTTTTGATATCATATTTAAAATTGATAAGTAATCTAGATATAGCAGAAAAGCGTTTGCCACAAGATGGAAAATTTATTTTTTCTGCTCAAAATATAGATATCAGGATATCTACTATACCTGTACTTTTTGGCGAAAAAGTGGTTTTGCGACTATTGGGGAATAAAGAAAATCTGTTGAATTTAAATCAAATGGGATTTTCTAAAATGAATTTAAAATATTTTAAAGATATGATAAGTGCATCAAGTGGTCTTATTGTGATAACAGGCCCTGTAAATTCTGGAAAATCTACTTTACTTTATGCTAGTTTAAATTATTTAAATAGATTGGATACTAATATTATTACGATTGAAGATCCTGTAGAGTTAAATCTAGATGGTATAAATCAGATGCAGGTAAATCAAAAAGCAGGCATGGATTTTGCTGTAGCTTTGAGAGCATCACTTAGACAAGATCCAGATATTGTAATGATAGGAGAAATAAGAGATGAAGTGGTAGCTAAGCAAGCGATAACTACGGCATTGACGGGTCATTTAGTATTAACTACTTTGCATACTAAAAATGCTTTGGGTGTACCAGCTAGATTAATAGATTTAGGAGTCAGTCCTGTGATGCTTAGCATTGCTTTATTAGGTATGACCTCACAGCGATTAGTGAGAAAGATTTGCCCTAAATGTAAAATTAGTTATAAACCAAGTGAAAATTCTTTAGAAGCATTGCTTTTAGGAAAAGATTTTTATTTAGGTATGGATTTATATAAGGGAGAGGGGTGTAAATATTGTAATTATACAGGTTTTTTAGGTCAAATAGCTTTGCAAGAGATTTTAAGACCTACAGAAAAAATGAGATATTTAATCAGTAGAGATGATGTTGATGTGAATTTAAAACGAGAGGCGAGGTTAACAGATTTTAAATCTTTATTAGATGATGGAAAGATGAAAGTTTTACAGGGCATAACTACAGCTCAGGAAGTATGGAAAACTTTAAATGGAGTATATCAAATAAATGAAGTTCCTAGAAATTTTACAAAAAGCGATAGTGTGTAAGTGGTCAGATATTCATTTAACTACTGATAAAAATATATATTATCGCCAAAATAATAAGTTAAATATTTGGGAAGATGAATTTTTTACAAGAGAAGATTTTAGGGAAGTGATAGAAAATACATTAAATGAAACACAGAAAATCTTATTTAGGCAAAATAAAGTGATAGATTATGCTTATGAATTTAATAATAGAAGGTTTAGGATAAATATCTATATGATTTATAAAGGCTATGGTATGGCTATTAGATTGATAAATGATAATGTAAAACCTATAGAGAATTTTTATCAGCAAAAAGTCTTGCGAGATATTTTGCATAATGATAATGGTTTAATATTGATTTGTGGTGCTACAGGAACAGGAAAATCAACGACTTTAGCTTCTATGATAGAGTATATAAATCAAAATAAATCTAAGCATATCATAACTTTAGAAGAGCCTATAGAATATGTATTTACTAATAAGAAATCATTAATTCATCAAAGAGAATACCATGTAGATTTTGAAAATTTCAGTGAAGCTATAAAGATGGCAATGCGACAAGATCCAGATGTGATAATGGTGGGAGAAATAAGAGATACAGAAACGATGAAAGCTTGTTTAAATGCTGCTGAAACAGGTCATCTAGTTTTAGGAACATTACATGCTTCTTCGGTGATAGAAGCGATAATACGCATGGAAAGTTTTTTTAATCAAGAACAGATAGAAGCTATTAGTATGCAGATTGCAAGTTCGTTAAATAGTATTATCATTCAAAAATTAATTCCAACAATAGATGAGAATTTAGTTTGTTGTATGGATATTTTATTGGCAACTACAGCAGTAAAAAATTTAATTAGTAAAAATCAGTTATCACAGTTGATTTCGCAAATGCAATTAAATAGACAAAATGGTATGCAGTTTATACAAGATGATATAGAAAAATTAGTTAAAGCTAAATTAATAGATGAAAAAATAGCAAAGAAGTATATAGGTTAAGATGATGACTAAATTTTTTTATATAGCAAGAGATTATCAACAAGGCAATTTAATAAAGGGCTCTTTAGTGGCAAATAATAAATTGGAGGTGATTGATTATTTAAGGCGAGAACAATATTTGATAATAGCTATACACAATAATGATATCTATAGTATAAAAGAATATATAAAAAGCATAGGAAAAGATGAAAAAATTACTAATAAACAAGTGATTTTACTTTGCCAGCAATTGTCAATTATTTTAGAGTCAGGAATAGATATTATAGAGGCTTTAAAAATAGTTAAGAATAATTTACGTGATAAAAATATAAAAAATTTTATAGAAAAAACAATTATAGGTTTGAATGAAGGTGAAAATTTATCTGCTATTTGGCAAAAGAATTTTAATTTACCTGCGTATTTAATAAGTTCAATAAATATAGCAGAACATACAGGTCTATTAGCAGAATCTTTGAAAGACACAGGAGTTTTTTTAGCCAAAGAATATGAATTAAAACAAAAATTAAGGCAAATATGTATTTATCCAGTTTTTTTATTGTGCGTTTTAGCAATAGTAATTATGTTGATGATTTTTTTAGTCATTCCAGCATTTGCAGATATTTTTCAACGTATGCATATTGATTTACCTTATTTAACAGCAACTATTTTATCTATAGGTTTAAATATAAAGGCTCATTTTATAAAATTATGCGTATCGTTATTGATAATTTTTATAGCTATTATTTTGGTAGGGCAAAAAGATAAATTAAGATTAATTTTTTTGCAGTATATATTAAAAGTGCCTGTATTTGGTGATTTCTTGCGAAAGTTTTATTTAGTAAATATAGTTAATCAGCTAATTTTTTTATTGGGAAGTGGTATTAGTATAGATGAAGCTTTAAACATTATGTTAAATAGCAATCACAATATATTAGTACAAGATAATTTAAAAACGGTGCAAAATTTAGTAAAGCAAGGTTTTTCATTAGCTGATGCTTTTGCTAAAGTTTCGTTGAGTATAAATATTTTACAAGAATTCATAGATATTGGCGAAAAAACAGGTATGTTAAAAGATATATTGTCTTATTTAGTTAGTTTTTGGGAAAAAGAATTAGATAATACAATAAAGATATGCTTGCAACTATTAGAGCCGATATTGATGATAAGTGTGGGCTTTATTGTGGGAGTATTTATTATAGCTATTATTATGCCTTTATTTGATTTGGTAAATAATATTGGTTTATAAATTTTTAGTTATTATGAGAAAGAATGATAAAAATGATGAATAAAATTGAACAACTAAAATTAAGTGAAGATGGTTTTACTTTGATTGAGATGATGATTGTTGTAGCAATTATTGCTATTTTGACAGCAATAGCCCTACCGAAATTTAATGAATCTTTAGCAATGGCAAATACATCTAGAGTACAAGCTGATTTGCAATCTTTAGATACAGCAATAGCAATGTATAAAGTCCAAAATAATAGAGCACCACAGGATATAAGTGATTTAGATGAATATATTGATGTAGAAAATATAAAGGCACCCACTGGAGATGTATATGTAAATGGCGTTTTGACTTCTAATGAAATGGGAGAAAATTATAGTCTAAATCCGGATAAAACAAATGCTACTTTCATGGGAAAAACTAGAATGGAATTTGGTAAAAATACTGGTGAATAATATTCATAATTAGAGATAAATATTAAAGAGATAAGTAATAAAATGGAAGTAAGTTTTATTTATGATTTGATTGTTTGTATGTATTTAGGCAAAATTGCTTGGGTAGATTTTAAGACTTTGAAGATAAAAAATAAGAGTTTATTATATCTAGGTTTAATATTAGTTGCCCGATTAATGATTTTTAACATAGGTTTAGAAAAAGTAATCTATGCATTATTAATCAATTTAATTATCTTTGGTGTGATATATTTTTACCCTAAGCAATTAATGGGTGCAGGAGATTTAAAATTAGCTTTAGTTTTAGCTTTATGGTGTAATTATCCTCAATGTATAGTGGCGATATATATAAGTTTTATTTTTGGCGGAGTTGTAGCCATTTATTTTTGCTTAAGGAATATAAATAAAGTGAGTAAAAAAGAAAAGATATCTTTTGCACCGATGCTTATTTTAGGAAATATCATATCTTTTTTTGAAGCTGATAATATTTTAAATTTGTGGCTTAGTTTTATAGGTTAATTGCAAATGTGGTATATAGAATTAATTATAATGACAGGGCTTATAGCATTGTTTACACAGAGTGTAATATTTGTCGATTTTGCCAGTGAAGAACAGAAGGTCAATAATGAAGCAATGAATTTAGTCAGTATATTGATGAATGTGCAGGAGCGTTCAAGAAATTATCATTATATGAAAGATAGTGATTTTAGACCACATTGCTATATTTATAGAGATAAATATATATTGAATTTAAATGAAAATACGGCACAAAGGATTTATTATTTGCCTGATGATATAAAAATAGATTTTGATGATAATGCTAATTTTTATGTTTTTCGTCAAAATAGTTTATACAACAGTTGGCCAAATAAAACGATAAAAATTTATAGTGGAAATACAGCAAAATATATTGTGATAAATCGTGTGGGTAGAATACGTATAATAAATTCTTATGAGGACTCATCATGAATATGTGGCAAAATTTAAATAAAGATGAAAATGGATTTTTGCATATAGAATTATTGATTTTGATGGCTATATTATCTAGTGTAGCAATGATATATATTTGTATGGGAATATTGAGAAATCAACAGTTAAACAATGGTTATAGAATGACGGCAATATATTTAGCACAAGGATATTTAAATCTCATGGAAGAACAAAAAGCAAATATGATTCCCAATCAAATAGAATGTAATGGTATGAAGTATATGATAAAACAAAATGAATTTTTTCAAGATGATATAGATGAAATCAGTATTGAAATAAGTTGGCGTTATCATGATCAAGAAGAGATGGAATATCAAGAAAGAGAAATTAAAAGAGAAGCTATTAAATGAACAACAAGGCTTTATTGTAGGTAATGCATTGATAATTTTACCGTTAATTTTTAGTTTAATAATTGCTATTTTAGTCATAGTGCAAGCCATTAGCAGTAGTATCTTTAACTATATTGACAATTGGATATTGCAAGAACAGACGAAAAATATTTTGGAGAATATGGCAACAGAAATCACTTATGCTGATGAAATCATAGACCAAATAGATTTTGCTCATAAAGAAACATTGATTATTGCAACAAAAAGAAGGGCTACAGCTAATTCTGATGATATGGAAAAATATATCGGCTTTCGCAAAGAAGGAGCGATTATTTATCGTTGTGAAATATCCAAATTGAATAATGATATATATAATATTCGAGCTAAACAGCCGTTAAACAGTGAAAATTATTTTGGTAATGATAATATAAGTTACAGTTGTCGTAAAATTGATGATAATTTGTATCAATTAGATGTAACTGGTAAAACTTATAGAACTAATCAAGAATTTAAACTCACTACAGTGGTTTTACAGCGAAATGCAAAAATAATGGATAATGTAGAGCCTTAATCGAAGAAATAATTGAAGAAAAATGAGGGTTTAATCATGAACAAAGAAGATGGTATGATAAGTATTTCTATGCTGATTGTTTTGAGTTTAATGGCTGTTTTTTCTTTGTATATTTATAGATTAAGTCTTACAGAAAATGATAGTTTAGAAATATTAAAAATGAATATGCAGACTAAAAATTATACAATAAGTGAGAGTTTAAATTTAATTGATATATATAAATATGATAAAGAAAAATGGCAAGATGATTGCATGAAGGCACAAGGTAAAGATGAATTTGATGAGGCTATTGTAGTAGATGAAAAGACAGTAATGGATAAACAGATGAAAAAATCTGTAAAGATAAAAGCATATTTAATGCAGATATATAATCAAGATATATATAAATTAATTGTAGAAAGTAGTTTAGAAGATATTACAAATCAAAATTGTATTTATTTACAAAAGAAAGATGATGATTGCATTGTACAGCGTTGGGAACGTTAAAAGAGAGTTGAAGAAAATAGGAAGAAAATTATATATAAGAGATTTTGCTAAGTTTATATTTGCTTATATAGAAGAAGATAAACTTTCTTTGCTGACAGTGCAGAAAATAACTGATGATAGATGGCAAATCATTCATTTTTATGCGGAAAAAATTCAGAAAAATAATGAAGATATTAATTTTTATCAAGAGATTTTATATAGATTTTATAAGGAACAAGAACGAGAAAATATAAAATATTTAGTGATAAACTTTGCTGAGCAAAAACAGCAGATTTTACATTATAGTTTTCCTCGTATGCCTTTGTCGGAAATAAAAAAAGCCCTGTATTGGGAGTTACAGGAAGATATAAAGTTAGAGGAGTATTATTATACATATACATTAAAAGATGAAAAAGAAAATTATAATTTAAAAGTGAATTTAATCAATAAGAATTTAGTGGATTTATGGCAACAATTGGCAAAAGAGCAAAATCTTAATTTGTATAGTGTATTTTGTCAAAATGATGTAAAAATAGATGCGATAGCAGAAGATGAATATATAAAAAGATATAGAATAGAAAAACAAAGTGATATTTTTAATTGTGAGTTACAAATGGATAGAGAATTATTGGCGGAAATAGAAGATTTTGACGTGATGAGTAAAAATTTAGTATGTTTTTTACAGCGAAAATATCAAGAATTTTTGCCTAAAAATCAACAGTTGAGTTATTTAAATTGGCAAAATATATATTTATTGTTGATAACTATTTTACTATCTTGTAGTTGTTGTTTAGGTGGTTATGCAATTACAAAATATTATCAAGCAGAAAGACAGGAACAAAATATAAAAGAAGAAATAGCTTTAGTACGAAATGATATAGATGATATAGAGCAGTTAAAACAACAAGAAGCTTTAATTAAAGATAAACAAAAATTAGTGCAGAACTTAGAAGAAAAATCAGTGAATATATATGCTATTTTAATTAATTTAGGTGCAAATACAGTAGATGATGTAGCTTTAACTGATTTGAATATAAAAGATGGAGAAATTTTTCTGAAGGGACGAGCGAAAAATTATCAAAATATAGCTGTATATAAAGAGAAATTATCGGAAATAAGATTTTTCCAAACGAGTGAAATTGGAGAGATAAAGATTAATACGGAAAATAATTTATTGGATTTTACGATGAAGATAGTGATGAGGTAAAATGAAATATAAAGATTATAAACATTTAATTATTTGCATAAGTATCATTAGTCTATGGATAATGATACTATTTTTTTTAGGAAATATAGTGAGTTCTAAAATAGATATATTAAATATTGAAAGAAATCAACAACAAGAAGAATTGATAAGTTATTATGATTTTATGGCAAAAAATAAAAATATAGATAGTTATAGAGAAAAGATAAATTTTAATTTAAATTTATTGACAGAAAAAATACCGCAAGAAATAGATGAAGAAAAGTTTTTATTGCAGTTGAATAATATGGCAAAATATTCATCAGTGAATATCATAGAAATGATGCCTAAAAATAAGAGTACACAAGATAATTTAAAGCAGGAAGAAATAGAACTTGTATTGCAAGGTGATTATTTTGCTATAGTTGATTTTTTACATCAATTGAATTTAAATAGTAGATTGGTAAGTATACAAGATAGCAATATTTTTATACAAAATAATACGATAAATGCGAAATTAACTTTACAAATTTATGCGAATAATTAATAATAGATAAAGATAAATAAAATCTGTTATAATTAAATAGAATATTTTTATATTTAAATTTTATACTTAATATAGATGGGAGTAGTAATCTATATGTTGATACAGCTAGAAGGTCTTATAAAAACTATAGGCATATTAGATGTCTTTGATATTTTAATTGTGGCATTTATTTTATATCGAGTGTATAAAATGTTAGAAAATACACGAGCGATAACCTTGACAAGAGGTTTATTGATATTATTACTTTTAGCGATTATTACTAGTTGGCTTGAATTGCATGTTATAAACTGGTTATTACAAAAAATTGTTACTTTATTATTTGTAGCATTGCCAATTGTATTTCAACCAGAATTGCGACGTGCTTTAGAGCATATAGGTGAAGGTGGATTTTTCAAACGTTCAATGTTGTTGAACTATGAAGAAGCTTGTTCGTTAGTATCAGAATTGGATAAGGCTGTTACAAAATTATCATCTACAAAAACAGGAGCATTGATTGTACTTGAGCGCAATATGGGTTTAAATGATATTTGTGCAAGTGGAATAAAAATTGATGGGATTGTTAGTGCTGAATTTTTACTAAATGTATTCATCCCAAACACTCCACTACACGATGGAGCAGCCATTATACGCGGTAATCGTTTGATTGCGGCAGGTTGTTTATTGCCACTTACTGATGATAGGTCATTGAGCACAGAGCTTGGAACTCGCCATCGTGCAGCTATAGGTTTATCAGAACAATGTGATGCTGTAGTTGTTATTGTCAGTGAAGAGACAGGAACAATTTCTGTGGCTGAAGCAGGTAGAATATATCGTCATTTAGATTCTGAACAGTTAAAACAATATTTGATGCCAATATTTTCACCAAGAAAGACAACCTTAAAAGAAGCTGTCTTGAAATGGAGGCAAAAAAAATGATAAGTTTTTTTAGAAAAAATCTTCCAGAAAAATGTTTAGCACTTATAGTTGCCATAGGTTGCTGGATTTTTGTAATGAATGACCAAAATCCGCAGATTGAAAATACTTATACAGTGCCAATTGGAATAGTTAATGCACCAGAAGGATATCAAATATCCAAAGATGTTGAAGAAGTAAAATTGAAAGTGCGTGCACCACGTTCGCTATTTTCAAATGTAGAAACATCTAGCTTTAGAGCTTATGTAGATTTAAATGGTGTGGAAAATGGAATTCATGATTTACAGATACAGACGGTTTTACCTAGTGGTTTTGAATTGATTTCAGCAGGTCCAACAAAAGTATCTATAAATGTTGATAAAATTGAGCAAAAAGAAGTACCTGTTCGCTTGAATTTATCTGGTATTCCAGGTAATGGCAAAGTGGTAGCAAGTGTAGAACAGTCTTTACAGAATATAACAATTGAAGGCCCTGTTAGCATTTTAAATAAAGTAACAGCGGCAGTAGGTTATATTGGTGTAAATGGAAATAATGAAAACTTTAGTTTTAGTGTAACAGTGCCACTTATTGCAGTTAATGACAAAGATAAAGAAGTGGAAGGCGTTAAACTATTACCTAAAACAGTAGATGTTTCCATTATTTTGGCTAAAGGTTTAAACAAAAAAATTATCGATATAAAACCGACATTGATGTCTGATTTGCCAATGGGTTATATCTTAAAATCAGTGAAGGTAGAGCCTGAAAAAATAGAAGTTAGTGGTAATCCTGATATTATTGGCAATATGACTTATTTATCCACAGAAAATATATCTTTGGCAAATGTTACAAAATCGACGAAACAAACAGTTAATTTAATTGTGCCAGAAGATATAAATGTTCCTAATCAGGAAGTAACTGTATGGATAGAAATAGAAACAAAAGAAAATAAAACTGATAATAAAACAAATAAATAAAGTTAAAATAAGATGAAGTAGGTTTGTTAAATGATAAGAATTAAAAATTTTAATGTACCATTTAATGACCAATCTCCGATAAATGATTTAGTTGCAAAACGATTAAAGTTACCACCTCAACATATTGATGAGGTGGTAATTGTTCGTAAGGGGATTGATGCTAGAAGGTATAAGGGAGCTCCTATTTATTTTGTGTATATATTAGATGTGAAAGTTAATATTGCAGAAAATAAAGTTTTAGCTAGATTAAAAAAAGATAAGAATGTAGAAATTGTAATTACAAAAAAAGTAGATAAAATTAATTGTCAAAAAAGTAAAACATCTAGACCGATAATAATTGGTTTTGGTCCTGCGGGAATGTTTTCGGCTTTAGTTTTAGCTAAAAATGGATATCGACCACTTATTTTTGAACGTGGAAGTGATGTGGATACTAGACATCAAGATATTGAAAAATTTTGGCAAGGTGGACAATTAAAAGAAAATTCCAATGTACAGTTTGGCGAAGGTGGAGCAGGAACTTTTTCTGATGGCAAATTAACAACTCGTATCAATGATAGTAAGATTACAGATGTGTTAGAAGCTTTTGTAGAAGCTGGAGCACCACCGGAAATAAAATATTTGCATAAACCACATATTGGTACAGATATTTTGCGCATTGTTGTAAAAAATATTCGTGAGAAGATAAAAGCTTTAGGCGGAGAAATTTTCTTTAATTCACAAGTTACAGATTTTATAATAAAAGATGATAAAATTTGTGGAGTTGAAATCAACCATAAAGAAAAATTCACAGCAAGTGATGTATTTTTAGGTATTGGTCATAGTGCAAGAGATACGTATGAATTGTTATATTCCAAGGGAATATCCATGGAAGCTAAACCTTTTGCAATCGGTGTACGCATAGAACATCCGCAAGATTTAATTGATAAAGCTCAATATGATGAAGATTATAAAAGTGAATTATTACCAGTAGCAGATTATTCATTGACTTATAATAATCGCCAAAAAGGTAGAAGCGTATATTCTTTTTGTATGTGCCCAGGTGGTCAAGTAGTAGCTGCCGCTTCTGAGTTAGGCAGAGTCGTTGTAAATGGTATGAGTAATTATAAACGTAATTCTGGTATTGCAAATAGTGCATTGCTCGTCAATGTAACGCCAGATGATTTTGGTCATAATGTCTTAGATGGCATTGCTTTTCAACGTCATTATGAAGAAATGGCATATATTTGTGGCGGTAGAAATTATCATGCACCAGTGCAAACTGTTGGCGATTTCTTAAAAGATAAAGTAAGTGATGATAATTTTTTAGTAGAACCAACATATAAACCGGGAGTAAAGATTTGCAATTTACGCGAATGTTTACCAGATTTTACAACGCAGATGTTGGCTGAAGCATTACCTAATTTTGATAAGAAAATTCCAGGTTTTGCAGGTGAACATGTGGTGATGACTGGGGTAGAAATGCGTTCTTCTGCACCATGTAGAATTATCCGCAACAGACAAACATATATGTCTGAAAATGTAAAAGGGTTATATCCTATAGGCGAAGGTGCTGGATACGCTGGTGGTATAATGAGTGCTGCTGTTGACGGCGTAAATGCAGCTTATGCTTATATAGAAAATATTATAGAATAATTGAGAGGGGTTTATTTTATGGCTAGAATGTTTGGAACTGATGGTGTTAGAGGTAAGGCAAATGTTGAATTAACACCAGAATTAGCTTATAACTTAGGACGTGCTGCTGCTATTTATTTTACAAAGAAAGATGGAGAAGCTTGCACAATCTATATTGGTAGAGATACTCGCTTATCTGGTCCAATGTATGAAGCAGCTTTATCTGCAGGGATTTGTTCTGCTGGTGGTAATGTAGTATTAACAGGTGTAATGCCAACTCCAGCTGTAGCTTATTTAGCTCGTAAACATAAAGCTGATGCAGGTATTGTAATATCTGCTTCTCACAATCCATTCCATGATAATGGTATCAAATTCTTTGGTGGCGATGGTTATAAATTACCAGATGCTGTAGAAGATGAAATCGAAGCATTAGTACATGAAATTGAAAATAATGATAATTTATATCGTCCAACAGATGACAAAATTGGTAATGTAGTTTATCGTCATGATTTATTAGATGAATATGTATCTTTCGTAACTAAAACTACTGATATCGAATTAGAAGGTATGAAAATTGTTTTAGACTGCGCAAATGGTGCAGCTTATGAAGCTATGCCAAAAATTTTACGTCGTTTAGGTGCAGATGTAATCGTAATTCACGATAAACCAAACGGTATCAATATCAACGACAATTGCGGTTCAACACATTTAGAATCTTTGATGGAAGCTGTAAAAGAACATAAAGCAGATATTGGTATTGCTCATGATGGTGATGCTGATAGATGTTTATGTATTGATGAAAATGGTGAATTCATCGATGGCGACCATATGATTGCAGCTTGTGCTATTTATATGATGGGTAAAGGCAAATTAAAAGATAATACTGTAGTTACTACAGTTATGGCAAATATCGGTTTCCATAAAGCTATTAAAGAAAATGGCGGCCGTACAGAAATCACAGCTGTAGGTGATAGATATGTATTAGAAAATATGCTTGCTAATGGCTATAACTTAGGCGGAGAACAATCTGGTCATATTATCTTCACAGATTTTTCTACTACTGGTGATGGCCCTGTTACAGCACTTCAAGTATTATCTTATTTAAAACGTACAAGACATAAAGCTTCTGCAATTACAAAAATCATGACAAGTTATCCACAGCTTTTAGTAAATGTAAAAGTAGCTACTAAAGATGGTTGGGAAGATAATGAAGCTATAAAAGCTTCTATTGAAGAAGGCAAACAACAATTAGGTGAAAATGGTCGTATTTTAGTACGTCCATCTGGTACAGAACCTTTAATTCGTGTAATGGCTGAAGGCCCTGACCAAAAAGAATTGGAAGAAATCTGCTATAAAATTGCTGATGTAGTAAAAGCTCAGCAAGGATAAATAGAAAAATATATTAATTTATTTCTATTGACAAAATCATAAGTTATAATTAAAATATGAGCATGCACAAAGATGAAATAATTTTGTGCATGCTTTTTTGATATAGTTCTGTATATAAAGATAATAAAAGGGTTTATATAAACTTTAGCGCTGGCTCTATTTTATATTTATGAAATAGAGTACGAGGAAGAAGTCGTCGAAAATATCAGCGGATGCTTCTCGGCTTAATCTAGTCGATAGTAGCTGGCAAAACTTTTAAGTGATTAAAAGGACAATACAGCAAAAGATTTATACAGAAAATATATCTTCAAAAATTTAATAATTTAATTTTAGGAGGCATATTTTTATGTGCGGTATTGTAGGTTATGTTGGTGAAAAACAGGCAGCTAATTTTTTAATTGATGGATTAACAAAATTAGAATATAGAGGATATGACTCTGCTGGTATTGCTGTTTTTGATGGTGAAAAAATTAATGTGGCAAAATCTGTTGGTCGCTTAGCTGCATTAAAAGAAAAAATCAAAAATAATGTCAGGAGATAATATAGTAACAGAAGATCAAATAAATATAAAAATGGCAAATAATAATGAAGAACAAACTTCATTATTTAAAAAACAAGAAGAAATAAAAGAAGATAAATCAAAAGAAGTTTTAACACTAGAGCATGCTCTAACTGTTGAAGATGAAAATTATGAATTCCCACCGGTAGAATTTCTAACACCTGGTAAAACTGCAACAAAAATGGGAAAAAAGGAGGGAAAGGGGGAAGGAGGACCGTCTTCCAGCTTGGTGCCGGTGTCGTCGGAAGCCACCTGGCCGCCAGTGAGGACGGCGATGTCCTGAAGCATGGCCTTGCGGCGGTCGCCGAAGCCGGGGGCTTTC
>OGLM01001416.1_pt1 | contig 24900 bp, 13 predicted proteins | sample 1572531 | NCBI WGS metagenome assembly OGLM01 (sample SAMEA2581909, study PRJEB24529) | metagenome | biome: Human gut stool | place: China | collected 2011 | reverse complement strand
TTTTCTCAACCTTCTTTCTTGGAATTCCCTATATTTGAATTATACAGGAAGCTCCATTGTAGTTCGGTCTGTTGGTGCTTGGTCCTCCTGACCAAAGCGATTTGTCATTGAGCTGGATACGTTCTCTGGTGATTCCGCCGAATACTGTTCCACCGATCCCGCCATTACCGATCGGAAGCGACTTTTCCTGCCAGCCTTCGTAATACTTGGTAATGTCTGCCGGACTTGTATACCACAGCTTCAGATCATTGTCACCAGTCTGCTGCGTTGCAGCGACCGGTTCCGCATTGACCTGCGTTGCCATATACGGCAGAGACGTCACAGCCATTGCTGCTGCACAGGCACTTGCAAGTACCCGCCATTTCATTTTTCTTCTCATAATACCCCTTTCTGATACGTTCTTGATGTATCTTATTTATTGTCACGAAATTCCTCTGCCTTCGTATTTCTTCAGGCAGACTCCTCCCAGTGTCCAATTATCTACATTATAAAGCTTTTCTTTTGATCATGCTTGTTCAATTTAATCTTTATAATCGCTTATTTTGTCAAATTCAGAACCTCGGATTCACATTTTATTTATATTTTTTAAAAAATTATTCACACTTTTTGTATTTTTCGGTACATTTTTTCTTTATTTCTGTTATAATACACATTAATGATTATTATTTGTGCTTATATATGGAGGATTTTTTTACACATGAAGAAAAAAACTACCGTTCAGTCAATAAATAAACATTCCACTCCTCCTTCTGAGGAAACTAAGATTCAGAAACACGAAGTACCTGGATTAATGACATTGTCCGATTCCATTCTGTCCGGTGCTGTTGTTGAATATCGTAAAGCCGGTTATAGTTTTGCCCGGCACTTACATACAAATATTGAGATTTATCGGATTCTTTCCGGTGAATGTTATATGGATATCCAGTCGGAAACCATCCACTGTACAGAGGGTGAGTTTATCATGCTGCTCCCGGATGTGATCCATTCTTTCTATCTGAATGATACATCGGACTGTGAATTTCAGCATATTCACTTTAATCCTGAGATGTTTTCCACGATTGTTCTTGAAGATGAGGGAGTTTTTCCTATCACTCTGATGCACGCGATCCTCTTTTCTGCCCAATTCTATTACCGAATGGAATCGGATCCGGTCATCAATGAACATCTTCAGAAGCTCATTACGCTCTATGCTTCATCCAACAGTCTCTTCTCTGCTGCAAATATTAATGTTGCACTGATGAACCTGATGTTGTATATCCTTGACCATGCAGAAACAGAGCGTGAATTTTCCGAACCACAGCTTCAGAACAGTTACGTGGCTTATACACTGAATTATGTTCAGGAACATTTTACCCAAAAGATCCGTCAGGAGGATATCGCCTTACAGCTGCATATCTCTGTCCGCTATCTGAGTAAGATCTTCAAGAATTATATGGGGGTAACCCTTTCTAATTACATTAACATTTACCGGATCAACCGTTCCATTGAATTAATGCAGAATACAAGTCTGACACTGACAGAGATTGCCCTTCAGGTCGGCTTCAAAGATTCCCAGCATTATTCCAAAGTCTTTATGAACGTGGTAAATGCAACACCGTCACATTACAGAAAAGCAATTTTGAAATAAAAACTTTTTCAAATATCATAAAGCACAGCCATCAGAGATAAAACTCTGTTGGCTGTGCTTTATTTTGTCTTTTACTGCATTGGAAATTCAAAACTCACTTCTGATTAGTTTGTTCTTTTTCTCCTTGCCATTACTGCAACAAGTCCTGCTGCCAGGCAAAGCATTGCCATTCCAGCTACATTTGCTGTATCACCAGTCTTGGCTGCCTTCACTGCATTTGATGTGCCGTTTCCGCCATTTGCAGTACCGTTGTTGGAAGAACCATTATTCTTTGATCCTGTATTTGTATTGCCGTTGTTATTTCCGCCATTATTATTGGATCCGTTATTATCGTCCTTCTTGTCATCACCCTTATTGCTGTCATCTTTCTTATTATCATCTTTTGCTTTCAGGGCTTCTTTCGCTTCTTTTATAGACTGTACTGCTGCATCAATCTCGTCCTGAGTTGCATCTGGATCCTGAAGAACTGCATTGGCTGCATCAATTGCTGACTGAAGGGCTGCAAGTGATGCGGCTGTATACTTGTCTGTTGCTCCGACAACTTCTGTTGCATCTGCAACCGCCTTTTCAAGCTCCTCTTTTACAACCGGTGCTTTCTTCTCTTCGAGTGCTGCCTTTGCTGCATTTACAGCTTCAACCTGTGCATCTACCTCTGCCTGGGTTGCGTTGTCATCAGCCAGAACTCTATTGGCTGCATCAATTGCTGTCTGAAGAGCTGCGATGGATTCTTCTGTATACTTGTCTGTCAGGGCTGCTTCACCCTCTGCTGCTTTCACTGCAAGTCTCAGTGCAGATTTGTCTGCCTTCTCTTTCAGTGCTGCAATCTTAGCTTCTACATTTGCTTTTGCATTGTCAACTTCTGTCTGAGTTGCATCTGCTTTGTTGTAAACTGTCTGAGCTTCATCTACAGCATTCTGAAGTGCTTCCAGAGAAGCCGGTGTATAAGCGTCTGTCTGTGCGAGCTTCTCATTTGCTGTATTGATTGCTGCAAGCAGATTTTCCTTTGCAACTGTCATTGCATCTTTTGCAAATGTTACTGCAATCGTATGGTTGGCTGTTACATCTGAGAATGTATATTCTGTTACAACGTTAACTGCAGTTCCATCTACTGTAAGGCTGTCTACATGGTATCCTGCATTTGGTGTGATCGTGAATGCTTTGGATGTTCCTTTGTAAACCTTTGTTGCTCCTGTCGGTGCGATCTTTCCACCCTCACCTGCTGTTGCTGTAATTGTGAACTGAGTCTGGATGTCAGCAGTCTTTGCTGTGATCTCAGCTTTCTTTGCATCTACATCTGCCTGAGAGCTTGCTGTTGTCAACCGCTTTCCTGCATTTACAAGTTCCTGAAGTTCTACAAGTGCTGCTGCAGAATATTTATCTTTATCTGCTGCATTGAGGATTGCCTCTGCATTTGTGATGGCTGTCTGAAGTTCTGTAAGGTCAGCTTCGTCTGCCAGTTTTACTAACTCGATATCGAATTTATCTGTCTGTGGTGAATCTCCGTCTGGTGCTGTAAATACAAGAGTTCCTGCTCCTGCAGTTGTAACAACCATGTTAAATTCAACAGTCTTTGCCTGAAGCACATTATTCACCTTGGAGTTCGGTGTTGCCACCTGACTGGCAGTGATCTTTCCATCCTGCTCACTCCATGCAAGTTTGTTCGTATCAGAACCACTTCTATAAGTTACTGTTACTTTATAAGTTCCTGCTACCGGTGCATTATAAGCATAAGCAACTGAATCTGCTCCTGTAGATGTCTTATTCAGAGAATTAATATACTTTCCATTGCTTGCCCAAGCTTCTGAGTTTACTTCGCATCTCCACTCTGTTGCTCCACATGCCTCAGTAATTGTTGTTGCGTGCTCTGCTTCCAGAGTCTTTATCGTTCCCTTTGTTGTCGGGAATTCAAATGGATTTGCTGCAGTATAATTTGTAAATGCAAATGTTGCCTCAATTGTATGAGCTGCAGTTACATTTTCAAATGTATAGGAAGTTCTCTTTCCTACGGATGTTCCGTCAACTTTAACATCGCTGACTTCATATCCATCATTTGCCGTGATCGTGAATGTTGCACTTTCACCTTCTGTAACAGATACCTTGCCGTCTGCAAGACCTTCTGCTGTGATCGTACCGCCTTCACCTGCTGTTGCTGTGATATCATAAGACTCAACTGCAACGTTCTTTGGTGTAATTTCAAGTTTATCAAGCTGCGGTGCACCGCTGTTGTCTACCGGCTGAAGGATCAGAGTTCCTTCTCCTGCTTCTGTTACAACAATATCAAACTCAACTGTACCAACAGAAAGCACATTATTTACTTTTGTATGTGGAGTTGTTATATTTCCTGCCGTAATCTTATTGTTTGCTTCTGACCATGCAAGTTTATTTCCATTATTGGTGTCTCCACTACGATAAGTTGCAACCACGTGATATGTACCTGGTTTTTTTGCATTGTATGCATACTCAACTTTATCTGTACCTGTATTGGTCTTATTCAATGAATTAATATACTTACCGTTGCTTGCCCAATTTTCTGAGTTAACTTCACATCTCCACTGTGTGTCTCCGCAGGCTTCTGTAATGGTTGTCGCAAACTCTGCTTCCAGAGTTGCACTTGTTCCTGTCTTCCACGGGAACTGGAATCTGTCATCTGTTGTATATTTTGTACGTGCTACAAGAGCTTCTTTAGCTGCATATAATGTAGAGTATGCATTTTTGATCTGTGTATCTGTAGCATTTTCATTTGCTGCAACAGTCTTTGCTGAGGAAAGTGCCGCTGCAAACGCTGTCCATCCTTCTGAATAAAGATGTTCTTTTAATCCTTCAGATTCTGTGATCAATGTATTAAGTGAATCTCTTGTAATTGCATCAGCATCAAGAATTGTTACTTTGGCTGAACTTGCAAGTCCGATTACCGGGCTGCTGCTTGAAAGCTCCAGTGTAAAATATACATCCCCGTCCGTTGTCGGCACACGGTTTGCATGTGCTGCAGGACTGATTACTTTTTCTGACTCGCCATTTGCAAACTGAACGGTAGAAATCAACTCTGTATTGAAATGCTTCTGAATCGCACTTCCTGGGTTTGGCTCAAGTTTCGCTGTGATTTCACCTGTTGTTCCACCAACACGCTTGATCTTGACAGCAAGATCACTGTCTTCGTTCATCGTATAGGTTTCATTTTCAATTTCGAGCATACCTTTTCCGCCATTGTTAATGACATAGGCTGCCTCGACACCGATTGCTGCTGTCGTCTTTGCTACCAGCTTCAGTGTATGATGTCCGTTTTTCAAATCCGCCGACTCAAAAATCTTTGCTCCTGTTGATCTTACGGTATCATGAGTATCAATCGTTGCAACCGGAGTATCCATATCATCAATATAGACATCTGCCTGACCATGATTTGGATCTTTTGTTCCCATCAGATATACTTTTGTTCCGTCAAACTCATAGGTAAAGCTTGCACCCGCTTGATTTGACCAGGTATTCTGTCCATTAATATAAGTAGTTCCCGTCTGTGGATTCCATCCTGAAGAACTAAATTTAAACTTCGTTGTATCATTTACACTTGTCGAATCCATTCCATCCGGAGCAGCCCCACTCAGCTGGAAGCCTTTGCTGGCTTTATAAACTCCAACTTCGCTAAGTTGCGGAACTTTTCCTGTTGATGTTCCGACAGTAATTCTTACCTGAGTTGCAGATATTGGTGATGTTCTGATCAGTCGTTTTGATCCAACCGTCACACCACGTTCCATGGTCTGCCAGCTTGCATTGTCATTTTCTTTGTATTCAACTTTATAGCTATTGATATGCTGTCCATTCTGGATTGCCTCTTCGATTGATACAACATCAAATCTCTTTGCAGAATCCCACTTGATCGTCAGGCTTCCACTTGTTGTACCATCATCTGTTGTCCAATATGTAGCATCATCATCATCCACTGCATTTCCCGGCTTGAAGTCAATATCATTGCCGCGGACATTGCTTGCTGTAATTGTTGTTCCATTTGCTTTTGCAAGATTGGTTCTGAATGTATCCTGAACATTCTGACCAAATTCCACAACACGATCCAGAATCGCCTGGTCTACTTTTCCCTCATTATTCGGAGGCACATTCAAAAGTAAGGTTGCGTTATGACCAACTGATCTAAAATACATCTCTGCAAGGTTTGTCAGAGTTCTTGGAGTATTTTTCTGTGTTCCCCAGAACCATCCGGATGTAATTCTTGCATCAGCCTCCGGTACTGTCCAGTGATTACCATCTTCATATCCATTGGAATATCCGTCTGTCGGATCTCCTTTGTAATCTCCGGCACGCTGGCTTTCATCATTGTAAATCTGACCATTACTGATTCTTGATTTTGCCCATGTGGTATCATCTGCAAATCCATTTTCATTTCCGATCCAGCGAACTGTTGTATGAGTTCCTGCTCCGAACAGCATACAATCTGCTTTGTAACCTGCTTCTTTTCCTTCATACTTCTGGATCGTCGCGAACCATTTTTCAAAATTGTATGTCTGTGGTACATTATTGTAACCGTTCGCTCCATCCATCCATACTTCCACGAAATGCCCTTTATTTCCGTATTTCGGATTGCTCAGGATTTCTTCAAGCTGGTTATTATAATATTCGTTGTAGGCATTATTGATCGATCCACCATCTGAACCAAAGGTTGACTCTGCTACATCCCATGGTGAAAGATATAATCCCATGTCCATATTGGCTGCTGTACACGCTGCTGAAATTTCTGCAAGGATGTCTCCTTCTCCATTTTTATAACTTGTACTTGCAATGTCATAATCTGTATACGCACTGTTCCAGATACAGAATCCATCATGATGCTTTGCTGTTACAATCAGCTTTTTAAATCCTGCATTTTTCAGTGTGGTTACTAATGTTTCTTCGTCGAAATCACTTTCCAGCGTAAAAATCTGATCCGGAGTTCTTCCTGCATAGAGCTTTTTCTGCGTTGACTGGTCAAATCCCCACTCAAGTTCATTGAATGTGTTTGGACCAAAATGACAGAATGCTGCAAGTTCATCTTTCTGATATTTATACTGGTTTGCATCAGGTACTGTATCGTCCGGTGTTGGTGCTGCAGTATCTTTATCTGTACATTCCGCATCTGTTACGCCATTTTCAGCGGCATATACCGTTACTCCCATTGTTCCAACAGAACTGAAAATCGTCGTAACCCCAAGAACCAAGCCCATAAGCATTGATAAGGCTTTTTTTCTCATGTCTTTCCTCCCATTATGTTATCAAAGCGAAGGAGATCAGCATTTTTCATAACCTCCCCCGCTTGTTTCTAAATTTCACATTTACAAAACTGCAAAGTTTTTAGTTCTCTTTTTTACGCTTTACTACAACGCCTGCTGCCGCTGCGGATGCTGCCAGTGCGAATGCCCAAACTGCCACGTTTGTTGTATCGCCTGTCTTAGCTGCTTTCTTAGTATTGTCTACCTTTGTTGTAGTCTTATTGTCAGACTTGGATGTATTAGAAGAATTGTTGTTCTTGTTGTCGTCAACCTTTGTATCATCCTTCTTATTGTCACCCTTGTTGCCGTCGTCTTTCTTTCCGTCATCTGTCTTCTTTTCTACAAGAGCATTGAGGGCTTTTGCGATGGCTTTATTTGCTTCGTCAACCTGAGCCTGCGTTGCATTTTCGTCATTCAGAACGGATGCGTACTGATCGTAAACTGCCTGCAGGGCTTTCAGTGATTCTGCTGTGTACTTGTCTGTTGCTGCAAGTGCTGCATCTGCCTTTGCTGTAGTTGCCTTGAGTTCTGTCTTATCAACTACTGTCGGATCAGGATTTACAGCATCTTTCTTTGTTGTAAATGTAGCTGCTGCCTTTGCGGATACATTGTTATTTGTATCAACAGCTTCTACCTCTACTGTGTACTCTGTTCCTTCTGTAAGACCTGTCAGTACATATTCTGTTGTTGCTACCAGTGTATCATTTACCTGAGTTCCGTTTACATATACATTATATCCGGCAACTTCTTCATTATCTGTAGAAGCTGTCCATGTAACAGTTGCACCTGTCTTTGTAACATCAGATGCTTTTACGTCTGCAGGAACGCTCGGAGCTTCTGTATCGGCTGCCTTTGCTGTTGTAAATGTAGCTGCCTCTGATTTCTCAGATACATTTCCTGCTGCATCTACTGCTGTAACTTTTACACTGTACTCTGTAGCTGCTGTAAGACCTGTCAGGTCATACTCTGTGGCTGTTACAAGTTCTGCATTTACCTTTGTATCATTTACATATACATTGTATCCAACTACGCCAACATTATCGCTTGCTTCTGCCCATGCAACTTTTGCTGTTGTCTCTGTAACATCTGCTGTTCTTACTGCTGTCGGAGCATCCGGTGCTTCTGTATCAGCTACTGCTGTATCAAGGTATGTGATAATCGGAGTAACATGAACAGACGGCTTGCTTGGATTGCTGTTGCTCTTTGTTACTACACGGATCACATCTCCCGCATTTACTTCGATTGCATCAAAGTTTGCCCAGTCTGTTGCTTTCTCACGGCTGGTCTGAAGTGTTACACTCTGCTTTACTGTATCATTAACAAGAAGGCTTAATGTAACTGTTCCGCCTGAATTTCCATTCTGACGAAGGTATGGCTCATCATCTTTTACATTGAAAGATACTGTACCGCTCTTCGGTGCTCTGAATGCCATTGCTGTTGAGATATCGCTGTTCGGCGGTGCGGAAAGCAGTCCGTGAACGCTTGTATCTGTTGTTGAAGTTGTACCCTGTGAAGCATCAATACCAGGACCATAATATGTATTCACACACCAGTTCGGCCATCCGTCTCTGTCAGATTCTGTCATATTTGTCCAGTCACCGGTTCCGTTCTTCTGCTGTCCAAACCATACATTTCCCTGCTGTCCTTTAACAAAGTCAAGAGTCCAGTTGTATGTGTTCTTCTGAGCGATTGTATAATCATTTGTTGTTCCGTCTTCAGCGGTGATACGAAGTGTCATGCCTTCTGCTACTGCATCTGTATTTGCCAGCTCAGTTCCGCCATTTAATACAGAAACTGTTGCTGTATCAGCTACAGTGATATTCTTTCTCATCTCGCTCACTGTTGTCGGATTTTTAGCTGTATAAGGAACGCTCATGGTTGTTCCTTTTACTTCATAATAAGCATCTTTCAGTTCTTTATCAGAACTTGCAACTACTGTATAAGTTACATCCTCCATTCCTTCATAAGAAAGAACGACAGTTGCTCCACCTTTTACGATATCTGCATCGCCAAGAACTTTATCACCATTTTTTACAGTAACTGTAACGCCTGTATCAACGATGATGTTGTTGCGGAACTGCTCTACTGTTGTATTCTTCGGAAGATCACTTACATTTGTTCCTGATATTGTGTATGTATTGGAACGAAGTACAAGTGCTGCAACTGCATCACTTTCTGCTGCTCCGATTTCCGGTACTGCTGTGATTGCATGTCCGAAGAAGTCATGATCGATAGAATAACCATTTCTGTCAACAATTACTTTACCAGCATTGATAGCCGGTGAGTTTGCTGCCAGTTTATATCCATCAAATAGTGTAGTAACTGTCGGATCTTCATGCAGTCTTGCCTGCTTGTCCTCTGCTGCTGCAACCGGACCTGAACCTGCATCAACAAGTACTGCTGTTCCTGCGGATACCTTTACTGCATTTGCATCAGTTGGATAATTGGATACATTGTAGTACAGGTTGTTGTCGAATACTTTATTGTTGCTCGGATTCCAGTTTGAAACTGTTGCCGGTGTACTTCCTGCAAAATAGAAAATATTATTTTCTGCTGTAACCGGTCCACCATTTCCATGACTTCTATGCCAGATTGTATTCAGTCCCGCTTTAATATAGAAGGTATTATTGTAAACCTGACAATTTCCTGTATTTCCAGCAGGATCCAGCGGTCCCATATCTTCATTCTGGCTGATATTGTAACGGAATGTATTATTAATGGATTCCGGTCCACAGAACATGATCGTACTTGCCGTATTACCGTGACTGTAGTTGTACTGATAGTTTGTTCCATCACCGTAGTCAGCATCCCATGGCTGTCCGTCACCATTACCGCTGGATGCATTCAGCGTTGCGAAGCATTCATTATACTGGAAAATGGCATTCTTGCACTTCCATGGCCAGATACCTGCTGCAACTCGTCCTGCATTGACACCCTGCTTACCGGTCTCATTACCATTTGCATCAAGCCTTGGCTGTTGCTGTGAATAATCTGTTTCATTAATCTGCTTTGCTGCATTCTCTGATACATTATACTGGATCAAAGGATTGTCACAGTACATTGTTGTAATCGCATCTCCACCGACATTGTTCAGGTAGTTATTCTCGATCACAACCTTGGATGCTCCATATGTAGACATCACCTCATCTGACAGAGAAGCATTTGTGAATCTTCCCCACTGATAGGTATATCCAACTGCGATTCCCCACCGGTTTACTGTATCAAGATAGCAATTCTTAATCTGAACATCATTGTATCTTGCAACACCTGTTGTTGCCTCATTTGTCGGTTTCTCCATGATAAAGTAGATACCACCATTGGTCATGTGCTTATTATAGACGTTACCTGTTACATCATGAATGTAAAGATCATTCAGTACGATATGATCTACTGTTCCATTATCTTTTGCAACTCCGGCAACACCGGTTCTGTCCATTGCATAAGCATCGTTGTATGCACGTACATTTCCATTTGAATCTGTTTCCGGTACTTTATCTGTCTTTCTGTTGTTCGTCAGTTCCAGACCATTGATCTCAATATATTCTGTATCCTCGATCAAGATACAGGAAGATACTTCACCTTTCCATTTATGGTTCTGGTTATCCAGTGGATTTCCATAGTTCAGATTCCAGCGACCCTGACCATTTGTATTGATCTGTGGTCTGGCTGCGTTCTCATCTCCATAAGTCGAGATAATAACCTTGGCAGTTGCACTACCGCTGTCCTCCTTCGTAAAATGAAGTGCCTGTCCATTGAAGACAGATCCTTTCTTAAAAAGTACCTGATCTCCCGGTTCAAGATTCACTGCATTTACCTGTGCCAGAGTTTTAAATGCATCATCTTTGGAAGTACCTGTTGCATTTTCATCGGCATTTCCATTTTCGGAATCAACATAATATGTTGTTCCTGTTGCAGTGTTCTGTCCTTCAGCATTAACAGCAACTGCCGGCGTCATTGATGCAACCGTAGTTCCTGCAAGCAGAAGAGCCAGAGCACCGCTCATCCATTTCTTCTTCATAATATTGCTCCTTCCATCATTTTATATTCTTCAAGGTAAACCGGTTTACATCTGCCATGTTTCCGTCCACCTGAGAATCAGTTTCACGCTGCGTGATGATGTCATCATATTTCTTTTCACGCAACTCACGTTCCACCGCAATTCTTGCTGTCTCCAGATCAGCATTCTCTTCGCTGTCCCCGAAGATCCACTCACGGCTGTTGTAGTGTTCCAGTATCTCGTCCTCTGTCAGTTCCATGCCCTCACGGGTATCATCATTGCAGTATTTTTCTTTGAGTGTACTCATTTCATACTGGAGATAAATCTGAAAAGTATACTCTTTCAGTCCATAGACCACTTCCCCATTTTCAACCTTTTCACTCCGCTTTGCATTTTCGTCTTTCCAACGCTTTTCCAAAGCCTCATAACTGCTGTCTGATACATCACCACATTCTTCTGCAAGGTCATAGACCGCATGGATGTATTTCAACTGTTCCACTGTATTTTCCGTCAGAATTTCGTAGCCGTATTTTCCATCATACTTTTTCTCCCAGAAGCCATCTTCATAAACGGCATCATAGTCCTGCTGAATCTGCACCTCTGTATCATACTCTACAGATTTCATGCAGTTCACATATTCATCTTTACTGATTGTATGCCCCCCAACAGTTAAATCGAATCGATTATCAATTCTGTATCGGACGACCCCGGCAACAATTCCCGCAACCGCGATCACCAATACTGCAATTCCGATCTTCAGGAACTGCTTTTTTCGATTCTTCATACTCCGCATCCCCTCCTGTTCTGAAATCTTGTTCTTTCTACGCACGAACTCACCCACTCTGACTTAATACTATTATAACAACAGCAGAATTTTTCAACTCGTTCTTTTCGGTTGATTCCCACGCTTATTTTGTCTAATTCGGAACATTCTTTTTTATTTCTCCCTTGACTGCTTTTATTCTCTCTGCTATATTACATATAGAACAGCATGGAGTGTACTGTTTCTTTGCATACAATAGTGTAAAAAGTAATGCAGACCAGATGATACAAATGTAACGGAAAGATATGAGGGTGAGTCTATGAAAAGAGATTACTATGAACTGCTCGGACTGGCGAAAGGTGCTGATCCGTCAGCAATAAAAAAAGCCTACAGAAAGCTTGCTAAAAAGTATCACCCGGATACGAATCCCGGTGATAAAGAAGCTGAAAAGAAATTTAAAGAGATCACTGAAGCTTATAATATCCTGAGTGATCCTGAGAAAAAGAAACTTTATGATCAATTTGGTCACGCTGCATTTGACCAGAGCGGTGCTGCCGGTGGAGCCGGCACCAGTGGTTTCCATGGTGGATTCTATGGAAGTGGCTTTGGTGGAGCCGGATTTGGCAGCAATGGTTTTGGCAGTGGTGGTTTCAGTGGTGGCGGTTTTACCGGAAACGGTGGGTATCAGGAATACCACTTTGAGGGTGGTAATATGGATGATATGTTCGGAGATATTTTCGGAAATATGTTCCACGGAGGAACATCCCGCAAGACTTCTTCCGGTTTTGGGAACGGCTTCCATGGTGGGTTCCAGTCCGGTGGTTTTCAGTCAAAGGGATCCGATCTGAATGCAGAAGTAACCGTTGGCTTTGATGAAGCTGCTTTTGGCTGTGACAAGGTCATTACATTACAGGATCCAAATGCTCCGGGAAATCCTTCCCAGTCACTGAAGGTTCATATTCCTGCAGGAATCGACACCGGTAAGACGATCCGTCTCCGTGGCAAGGGAATGCCCGGTACAAATGGCGGAGATGCCGGTGATCTGATGTTGAAGGTCAAGGTCGCTGACAAACCGGGATACGAGCGAAAGGGAATGGATGTCTATACGACAGTTACTGTACCTTTCACGACGGCTGTCTTTGGTGGTGAAGCACTGGTTCAGACTTTATATGGCAATGTGCTTTGTAAGATCCGTGAGGGTACACAGTCCGGTTCTAAAATCCGTTTGAAAGGAAAGGGAATTGTTTCCATGAAGAACCATTCGGTTCACGGTGACCAGTATGTAACGGTTCAGATTGAAGTTCCAAGGCACTTAACTCCGCAGGCGAAAGAGAAACTGCGTGAATATGAGGTCTTGGTCAGTGGAAATGCAAAGAGTGCTTAAGATAAAATATGCTCCTTCAGGCAACAGGTTTTCTTGTTCCTGTCTGCCTGAACGGAGCATATTTTTTATTCAAACATCACTCTTTCATCTCAATTGTCTTTTTTCTTTTTGAGAAAATTTGCAAGAAGCATCATTGCAGAGACCAGTACCCCTCCTGCCACCGGTACAACCGGAGTTGTATCGCCGGTTTTTGTTGCTTTTCCAGATTTTTTTGTACCCATCGCCGGATTTTTCTGGTCAGCAGATGGCTTGCCACTTCCTGTCGTCTGTCCTGCACCATTCGAATTATCCGGAGTAGATGGCTTGCCTGGGGCAACCGGATCTGGATCTACCGGATTCGGATCTACCGGTTTTGGATCTACCGGATCTGGGTCAACCGGTTTTGGATCTACCGGTTTTAGTGCTTTCTGCTTCTCAACGAGCGTATCAGTTGCTGTTGCTACCTCTGTATGCTTAAGTTCCTTTTTCGTTTCCTTGCCTTCCAAAAGAAGTTTTGCAGCAGCTAATGCACTTTCAAAATCCGATGTGTCTTTATAATCTTTTACTATAATTTTCTCAGCTTCCTCTACTGCTTTTTCCAGTGCTGCAAAGTCAGCATTTGTCGCAAGTGGCTGTAATGCATTTATTGCATCCCTCACTTTTTGGGTCATCTCATCAACCTCACTCTGCTCTGTCCGTGGATTGTCAAGTACTTTCTCAGCCTCCGCAAGAATCTTGTCCAGACCAGCATAATACTCTGTCATATATACCGTTCTGTCTAATTTTTCTGCCTCATCTACTGCCTTCTGTAACTCTGAAAAGTCTGCCGGGATGTATGCCTCTTCTACATAGAAATTATCAACATAATATTCACTGCTCTGTCCTGTAATATCTACATAGCAGTCTTCTTCATCACCTGTTGTAAACTCGAGAACAAGCTTTCCACTCTGGGCATTTGCCACCGCACTTGCAAGCGTCTTTGAAGCCTTATCAGATTTTACTGCAAAAGTAAACGCATTTGCACTTGGTGCTTTATATTCAATGCCTACTTTATACTCTGTATTCGGTTTAAATCTAACCGTTGATGGAATGGTTCTCATATAATCTTTTGCACGAATCTTCAAAGAATAGTTTCCATCAATCACATCCGTCGTATACTCTGGATTCACTGGATTTTTCTGAGATAAATGCGACTGATCAGACTCCGTAGACACAAATACTCCAAAGCCCTGATCTACATTTTCAAAATCCTCCCAATAAGTATACTTATTCGGATCCGGGTTAGTAGAAGCATCAACTTTTGCCACCCGCACATCATCAAAGTCAACAACCGATGTATCGCTTTTTCCTGCTGCTGCAGAAAGCGTTAATTTGACCGTGTCAGATGCCGCAGTAAAACGTACCTGCATACGCTGAGCCTTAGTCAAATATTTATCATTATGATGAACTCCATACGTGACATTACTCTGTTCCATATAATTTGAAACTACTTCGTCCCCGTTCTTTACCTCAATTGATGCTTTTCGTCCATCATCAGTAATGCACCATACAGATGCCGAATAAGCCTGCCCCGGAACCAGACCTGTTAAAGTCTGACTTACCTGTCCATCTTTTGTTCCCTCTATATAAAGGTGTGCATTTCCAAGACTATTATCCTTAATCTTTATATGATCTACACTATCAGATGTAGATGATGGTTTCCACTCATCAAAATTATAGGAATCGAATCCCATATCTTTCACAGGAGATCCTGTAGACCACTCCATTGTATCAGCCGTATCAACTTTTACAGCATCCTCTTTGTAAAGTACATATCCTGTTTTTGCTGTCGCATCAATTGTTACTTTACGTCCTGTCACAGGAAGCGTTTTCTTATCAGATTTTCCTTCTGCAGACAGTTTATAAATCGTTACCTCAGTTACATTTCCCCAGGATTCCGGAAGTGTCCAGGTACTTGAACCTCCATCTTTATTATAATGATAAATCTTACCCTGCTCATCATCATCCTTTTCCCATGGAATGAAAATCTTATTTCCTTCGGCAACTTTTTCACCGTCCAGCGTAATAACATTAACGTTATTCACGATCTCAGTTACTACTTCGTTACTATTTCCCAGAACTGCCCGCGATTCGCTTTCATACTGCATCAGCGGATACTGTGCAAGGAACTTAGCCGGAAGTACTTCGCAATAAAATGTATCCAGCGAATCATTCATACTTGCTGCATTATTTCCCTGTGAAGACTGCTGCCAACCGTCAATACCAGCACCACCTTTGCTTGCTCCGCCTGTATCGCCGCCGTTGTTTCTCGATTGTATTCCTCTGAACAAAGTTGTTCCCTGGAAAATATCAGACTGGTTGTTCTCTACAAAACGAACCAGATTTCCTGCTCCTTTAAAGTTGCCTGCCCCGGTCTGAATACCATGGACAAATACACTGTGGGAAACCATTTCATCAGGATTCTCTGTTCCAAGAATAATGTTGCGGCCTTTTATATTCTGTATTAATTTATACATCGGCCATCTTGTTCCAAAGAATACATCTACATATGTCGTATCAATCTTTCCCTGCGTATCTTTATCGTATAATTGCGAAAAACGTCCATCCAATCCATTTTCTGATGTGTCAAGATCGTCGTTCTCACGAATAATGCCTTTTGAACTATCATACCAATCCCAGGCCGGAAGGCTTGCTGCAAGCTTTCCATACTGCGGAGCTTCCGGGTAAGTATCTGTCTGGTTTACATGAATACCTATTTGTGCATTATACTTTTCTGCCTCACTCAGCAAAGTGTTGAAATCTTCCAGACCACCAGCATGCTTATTATAATTTGCATAATCCGGATGAGATGAGTCATGTCCTTCACCTTGATATCCCTTGATAATAATATTCTGCCCAAATCCATCTGTAGCCAGATACATCTTCTTCACATTATCCAAAATACGGAGAAATGGATATTGAGCTTCGGATCCTACATTCATTGCGATCATTGTCCAGGAGTCTGTCACTTCGTCCGCTCCACTTTTTCTGGTCATGCACTTATCCCGAAGTACAATCGCACCATCCTGAGCGTCTACTTTTCCATCTCCATTGCAATCTGCTGTGACCGCTACCTTGACTGCAGGCAGATACATTATCTCTCCATCCAGTCCACGGTAAGTATACTCATTCATCCATAAACCTGTAGAATTATGGTCTCCTGCCGCAAACGTCTGGTATGCTACTTCATGACGGTTTTTATATGATTCTCCACTTAATGCAGCAGCAACATTCCGATTACTTAACACTGCAAGCGTCGTCTCATTATATGCTTCTGATGCATTGGCTGAAGAAAGCGAAATCGCATTCTGTCCCTGATAATTATTTACAGTCAGCTTTCCGTCCGCATCTTTACTTGACATAGAAATCAAACTGTGACGCGGGAAATTCAAAGTGTACAGTTTCGTCTGATCATCAACTATATTTTTTACATTCATAGAAAGGACATTTCCTTCTACAGTAAATATAACATCAAATGAAATTCCTGTCGTCGCCTCTGACACATGATAAACCGCTTTATTCTCACTGATATCTGCTGTAACATCCGGTGTATAAAGTTTATTATTTAACTCAATCTGATGTAATGCAAGTTCCTGTCCTTTTACAGTCTCCCCACCGTTCTTTAATGTATAATCGATTACCCGCGGGAATGCACGGTCCAGACGGACTGTCATGGCATCTGACTGAATTGTTACAGGCTCTGTATTTTCCACAACTGTCGGTACAGCTGCATTCTCCTGCGTAAACTTCTGGATGAGCATTCCATTATTACTTCCGGTTCTGAATCCCACTTTTCCCGGATTTGTCGTAACATTACTAAGTTCTCTATTAAGAATTTCCTCATTATCAACAAATACTGTCACATACTTGTCCACAATCCTTACTTTTATCTTATATGGAACCACTCTATTTGCAAGAATAAAACCACTGTCATTATATTCACTTCCAAGAAGTGACTGTCCCTGTGCATTCCAGATATTCCATCTGGTATAATGCTGATTATTCTGTGAAGACGGTCCAACATAGAAATACTCATTATCACTTACATACCGGAGAACTGCCCCATATCCACAATTATCATTCATTGGATCGTATGTAAATTCAATTTCCTGGTCTTTCAGGCTTGCCGAATTATCATCAATAAATACGCCATCTCCCTGAAGCTTCATGGCACCATTTTCCAGACTCATAGAACCGCTTCCACTCTTTTTCGTAAAGCCGTCTGCTCCGTCTGCCGCAAAATTTCTTGTATAGGATACCGTCGGTTCCGGAATGTTAATATTAATCGTGAATGTCTGTGTCTGCCCATCTTCGAATTCAAAAACCAGCTTTGTACTGGATTGACTTTTGATCTTTTCAAGATAAGTTGTCTTAATTGTGACATTCTGACCATTTACAGTATAATCCGTTCCCCTTTCCAATACCTCTGATCCATTTTTAATCGCACTTAATGTATTCTCGCCTGTTATTGCCACTTCAATATCCTGTGCTGCCGCTGTATCCTGTTCAAGTTTCACACTTTTCGGATCAATCGAAACTGCTGAAAAAATATCGGAAGTTTTTATATTGTCAAACTTCAAAGCACATCCATGGGTTTCTGTTGGTTCTCCCCAGACTCTCATTCCAATCTGTCCGGACATCGTATCACTAAATGCATCTACTGTCTGATCAATAATCACCTCTCCATCCTGATAAACCTTGATCTGCTTTCCACGATACTCCAGTTTGATATGATGCTTCTGGTTTATATCTGATGCATCAAACGTCGTCTTTGTGGAATTAAGATCTCCCCAGTTAGAAGAACCTTTCTGCCAGAACCAGTGAGTACCGTCTACTCCAATTCCTTCCCAGTCAGAGGAAGAATTGTAACGGAACAAAATCAACATTCTCGCCCCATTCGGTCCTTTCGTCAGGGTAAGATCCATTTCAAGAATTCCATCCTGACGGGTTTTGGAATTTCCATATTTGAAAAAGGACTCTCCTGCAGACTCAAGTACCATAAATCCATCATCACCCTCACCATTTTGGAAAGTGATCGTTCCATTTGCCCCATCTTTTACCCAGCCGCCCTGACTGTTCTCATCGGTAAAATCGATCATCTCCTGCGTCACCGCTGCCTTTGCTACATTCCCCGGTATCGGTACCGCATTTGCAATCATACAAGCAGATAAAGTTGCAATGGTAACTCGCTTTAATTTGTTTTTCATAAACTCGCCCCTCCATGCCATTAGATATTTTGCCTATTTTTTATCTCTGTGCCATTTTCCTTTTGCATATAATTATATCTTTTTTCTTCTTTTTTTCAATATCGGCGTTTCTTTTTATTTATTTTTGTTATTTTATACAATTTTATCGTGCTTGTTCCATCACTTTGCTTGTTCCCCTTGCTTTTTATATAAGAAGGCTGCAAAAACATTTCTTTCAAATGCTTTTGCAGCCTTCTTTACCTCTCCAATCATTTTCTTTATCAGGTGGAATTCTGTTCAATTCCTATGTGCTTCCCTATTCCTGTTCTTCTTCCATCTCAGCCCGGATCGTATCTTCAGATGCTGCCATTGCCTGCAGGGTCATGGTAAGAAGCTTTTCAAGTTCCCAGCCCAGTTGCTTTGCACCTCTTTCAATGACTTCTCTTGAACATCCCGCAGCAAATCCTTTGCTTTTATATTTTTTCTTCAGAGATTTTAATTCCATATCTTTTGTACTTTTTGACGGACGCATCAACGCAGCCGCCCAGATCAGACCTGTCAGTTCGTCTGCCGCAAATAGTACTTTTTCCATCTCATGGACGGGTTCTACATCAATCATCTTTCCACATCCTACTGTGATTCCGTATCCATGAGAACATACTGCATGGATCAGATCTTCTGAAATTCCAGCTTCTCTTAAAAGCTCCGGTGCTTTCAAACAATGCTCTTCCGGGTATAATTCAAAATCAATATCATGAAGCAGTCCTGCGATGCCCCAGTATTCTGCATCTTCTGCGTATCCCAGTTCATTTGCATACCACTTCATAACAGTCTCTACAGTCAGAGCATGCTGAATGTGAAACGGATCTTTATTATATTTTTTAAGTAACTCAAAAGCATCTTTTCTGGCAATATGTTCCATGTTGCTTCCTCCCTTTTATCCGCAGTATTTCCCACTATTCAGATAGGTTATATTTTACTTTGATCTTTACTGCTTGTCAAGGCGGGAAGCATTTTTACTTTTTTGCCGCAAGTAACTTCTGACTGGCACATAGTCTATGCGATTTCTTTCGATGTTGACTGTATAAAATTGTAGTTACAGCTGTGCCGGCTGTGAAGATTGCCGTCAGTATGTAGATTATTTGAGGTAAACGTGACTTCATTTTCATCATGCCTCACTTTCAATACTTCTTGCGTTCCCTGCAGCACTATCCTATCACATTTCTTCGCTACCCCATCCACGTCCAAAAGCGGTGGCATATCTAAACTATATCTTTTTATTCAGTATATATTTTTTTCCGAACAGTCAGTTTCTATTCGCTTTTAACTGAATAATCAATGATAACTTTCCTGCAGACAGGGCAATGATACGCAATACAGGTTGGTTTCGACCAATTATGAGAACTTAATACTATTTCATCTTTTTTTGCCAGTGCCGGTATAAGCCAAGTTCTGTCAGCTCTCGTTGTGAAGAAAATTTCGCGTTGACTCTGAACCGCGCCACATATCATTTCCTCGTTACAATATGGACATCTCATTATTCTCCCTCCCTTTGTAAATCTGCTTTTGGTGTATTATTCCTTTCAAAATTCCCGATCTTACAGTACGTCCACCTTCACGATACTTTAATCCCGTTTTCCCTTATATTTTTCATATTTTTCTTTATATCTTGAACAGGTTAATTAGGATAACGAAATATCAATTAGAAACACCTATACAGAAGACAATTTATATTCCAAATCTCCTACTAAAAAATTCCTATGATATGTACATGAGCATGCACTTGAATCAAATAATGCTATATTATATGCGTCTTTATCAAATGTACTGTAATATCTTACTCCATCATAACCACAAAACTTTGCAAAATCACTGATGTACTGTGTCGGTAAATAATCCAGTTCACTATCCCAACGGCTCATAGGTTTAGCCAAATCCCTCTCAATAGCACGCATTATTTGCTCATTAATCAAATAATCCACCTTATCAGTATCTGCATAAAAAGGCGAATTGTGCGTTATAGAACACAAATCCAAGACATTTATCTCTCTAATCAATTTAAAAGTGGCAATCGTTACATAATCAAAAGCATGAGCCCTTATTTCTTTCACTGTTGTCTTTTTTCTATTAGAAAGATACAAACAGCTTTGTCCCTTAGAATTTGCTCGTCCTGGTGATGCAATGTCATCAGGAGGTGCCCACATTTCTCTCCTTGTAAACCCTGAACTTCCCTTTTCGTTTGATACTCGAGCTCTGTAAAATCTTTCCCCCATCGGAATGGTTATCTTTGCAACCTTCAATATTTCTCTCAACAATTCCAAATTAATAAAATCATTGTGAAATCTGTTCACATTCCTAAGGCTCTTTTTGAACTCCTTCCATGTATGATTCCTCATAATAGAGTATTTCAACAAATATTCCTCATCATATAATTGTGGAATTCCCACAGGCTCAATAAGAATCTTTTCACTTAAGAACAACGAATTATCGACAATTCCCTTTACAATTTTAAACACCTTGTCTAAAGAACCGGAAAAAATACTCCATTCGTCACATAAACGCTCAGCAATTGTTTTCTTGTCACTTGAAGGATAAATACTTGGCAATTCTGATTCAGGAACATAAATTTCAATGATAGAACCTAACATATCCTCAACCGCCGATTTATCACCATCAAAATCCGAATCATAAATCCATGTATCCAATTTACCACAGACAGGACAATTCCCCCTATGACCAATCATTTCAATTGCTGCTTTTACCTCTTTATCATCAAAACAGTCCATACAACATATCATTCATCCACCTCTAAATACTTCCCTATTAGTTCCAGATGATGCATAATAGAGCATTTTTTTATCACCCCTAATCCAGGAAATTTACCATTTGAATAGTAATCAAGCAAATTCTGTAAACCCTTCGTCTTCGGAATAATATCAAAATTCTCCCAACTTAATAGATTCTGCATAGCCTCTGCAAATTTTCGTGCCGGGTCAGATATATTCTCATTTGATTCTGATACAAAATGGTGAACTCTCAATTCACTTTTCTGTCCAAAATATAAAATATGAATTGCGACCGCCAATGGAGCAAATCCACTCTCTTCATAGGCATCACCTACTATAGAATAATCGGAAAATCCTACATAACCACGTTTTCTATAAACTAAATGATTTCTACTAAATAATTCATCTGGTGACTCAATATAATCAACATTCCTCTTTGCCTTCACATATACATCTTCTAAAATTACTGTTTCGCCAAATACTTCGTCCTTAAAGTCTTCATCTTTTGGAATAAATGTATATACTGCTTCTAATTTTGATCCATATTCTTCATAATAACCGAATGTATCAATGCCCGTATTAATCAGAACAATATCCTTCACATTCTTCTTACCATCAAGACACTGAGAAATAACTTTATCATCACACAGATATCCACTAATAATATGAGAATTATTCAACAATTCTTTATAGTTTATTAAAGTTTCCTCTAGTTTCTTCTTCTTAACTTCATTAGTCTCGTCTTCAATTTTCTTTTTTAATTCTTCATAATCACTTCGAAATTTACCGACCTTCGGATTTTTAATTATAATAATTTTCCTATCAGCTTCAATAAATTTTTTTAAAGTTGTAAAAAAAGTACTATTGCAACGCACTGGCTCAATAATAGGAATAATAGTGCTATACAATCTATCGACTTCTAACAGTTCTCTTAAGCACAGTAATTCATTCTGTCTGCCCCTTAAATATGGAAAATACATTACTACACCTCCACCTTTTTATTTAAGAACTCATCTAATGCATCATAATTTGATCTATATTTTTTTGAGAAATATGCATAAAAACTCAATTCATTTGGTACTCTTTTTTCAAATACATCATCAATTGATAATATTGTTCTTTGCTTTAGAATTCTCATTATTTTCTTCTGCAATGCTACAATATTAATTTCTTTCATCCACCGTAAACATTCCCTATAATACTCAAAATTATTAACCTTTGGCAACTTATCAAAGTATTCTAGAAGTATTTTCTCAAATTCTTTTTTTCGGAGTACTTGAAACATTGCATCATATGACAGTTCTTCATTATCGCAATATGCTCTTTTTCTACAAATTAGTTTTCCAGAATTTGTAAGTTCAAAAACGCCAACCTTAGTATCTCTCAAAAACTCTTTTACTCTCTCCACCTGTCTCTTGCTAACAACAACATTCACATAACTAAATACTTTATAATAATCCTTTATCTGGCTCTGAAGTCTTTGAAAATTATCTAAATCTGTCTTTATTTCATATACCACACCTTTTCCATTAATCATTACAAAATCTGCTTTAGAATTAGCAATAGGCAACTCTGTTAATGCTGCTGTATTATATAAATCATGTTTTTGTATTAACAACTGGTTAAAAATAGTATTTTTGTAGTAATATTCATTTCTATACTCACTGTTCATATACTCATAAATGCAACTGATTGCCTTACCGTATGTCAGTTCATCATCCTCTTTCACATATCGAGATATACATTTTAGGAAAGAATCCGGCACATCTTTTTTTTCAACTAAACTATCAAAATATGGAACAGTAAAAACTTTTGTAATAAGAAATTGGTTTTTCTCCATAAAATGCCTCCTTTCCTTTGTTAAAATTTTACCATAGCTTCTGTCAATTCTCAATCTAATCTTTCTTATTGCAAGTTAGCTCATTCTTTCTTTCACACTATTCCTGAACGGCTCTTATTACAATATTTCACCAGCAGCAATTCCTAAAGGCAAAAAATCCCTGGAAACACAAGGTTTCCAGGGATCTCATATCGATATTAACTCTAACTGGATATTAATTACTCGATGATAGAAGCTACAGTTCCTGATCCTACTGTACGTCCACCCTCACGGATAGCGAAACGAAGACCTTCCTCCATAGCTACTGGATGAATCAGTTCAACTGTCATCTCTACGTTATCTCCAGGCATGCACATCTCTACTCCTTCCGGAAGATCGCAAACACCTGTTACGTCTGTTGTTCTGAAGTAGAACTGTGGACGGTAGTTGTTGAAGAATGGAGTATGACGTCCACCTTCGTCTTTTGTCAGTACGTAAACCTGGCATGTGAATTTCTTATGGCAGTTTACTGTACCTGGTTTAATAAGAACCTGTCCTCTTTCGATCTCTGTTCTCTGAACACCACGAAGCAGAGCACCGATGTTATCACCAGCCTGTGCCTCATCCAGCATCTTACGGAACATTTCGATACCGGTTACAACAGTCTTCTTGGTCTCTTCCTTGATACCAACGATTTCAACTTCATCATTCAGATGCAGAACACCACGCTCTACACGACCGGTAGCAACGGTACCACGACCGGTAATGGTGAATACGTCCTCGACGGGCATCAGGAAAGGCTTATCAGTATCACGCTGAGGATCAGGGATATAAGAATCTACAGTATCCATCAGTTCCATGATCTTGTCGCCCCACTCGCTGCTGGGATCTTCCAGAGCCTTCAGAGCGGAACCCTTGATGATAGGGCAGTCATTGAAGTCGTACTCTTCCAGCTGCTCGGTTACTTCCATCTCAACCAGCTCGATCAGCTCGGGATCGTCAACCATATCACACTTGTTCAGGAATACTACGATGTAAGGTACACCTACCTGACGAGAAAGAAGGATGTGCTCCTTTGTCTGAGCCATAACACCATCAGTTGCAGCAACAACGAGGATAGCACCATCCATCTGTGCAGCACCAGTGATCATGTTCTTTACATAGTCAGCATGGCCCGGACAGTCAACGTGTGCGTAATGTCTCTTCTCTGTCTCGTACTCAACGTGAGCTGTAGAGATAGTGATACCTCTTTCTCTCTCTTCTGGAGCCTTATCGATGTTCTCGAAATCTGTAGCTGTGTTACCAGCAACTCTAGCAGCCAATACCTTTGTAATTGCAGCTGTTAAAGTAGTTTTACCGTGGTCAACGTGTCCGATTGTACCAATGTTACAATGTGGCTTTGATCTGTTAAACTTTTCCTTTGCCATTATAATTTCCTCCTTAATATAGCCCCTCCGGGCAATTTATTTGCCCTTTCCGGGCGTTTACTCGGCTAAAAATCATTATATTAAAATATAGCGATATTTTCAAGCAATTTTTTAAAATTGTCCTACAAATATATACTTTGCAGAATTAAGAGTTCTTGTTTGCAAGAACCTTCTCCTGAATGTTCTTTGGACACTGCTCATACTTCTCGAAGAACATAGAGTAGTTACCACGACCCTGTGTAGAAGAACGAAGCTCTGTAGAGTAACCGAACATCTCAGCAAGTGGAACCAATGCCTTAACAATCTTTCCACCACCGATATCGTCCATACTCTGGATCTGTCCACGCTTTGCATTCAAGCTACCGATTACATCACCGAGGTACTCCTCAGGCATTGTAACCTCAACCTTCATGATAGGCTCAAGAAGCACTGCTCCACCCTTTGCCATAGCATCCTTGAATGCCATAGAACCAGCGATGTGGAATGCCATCTCTGAAGAATCGACTTCATGGTAAGAACCATCATAAACGTTTGCCTTAACACCAAGTACCGGATATCCGCCAAGGATACCAGCCTTTGCTGCTTCCTCGATACCTTCACCAACAGCTGGGACGTATTCCTTAGGACTAGCACCACCGACA
>OGLM01001400.1_pt1 | contig 25077 bp, 20 predicted proteins | sample 1572531 | NCBI WGS metagenome assembly OGLM01 (sample SAMEA2581909, study PRJEB24529) | metagenome | biome: Human gut stool | place: China | collected 2011 | reverse complement strand
TAGGCAAAGGTCTGCAAAACCTTGTACAGCGGTTCGAATCCGCTTCAGACCTCACTAAAACCGCGTTGCAGTTATCTGCAACGCGGTTTTCTTTTTGATTTGTCATACATTTGTCATACGGGGAGGACGGATGATGCTTTTGAAGCAGTTTGCACCTACATCATGAATCGCTCCAACTTGTCTTTCCAACGCCGCCAGTCGGGCATCTCGGTTTCGAGCAGGGTAAAGAAGGCCGCGGTATGGTCGGGATGCAGCAGATGACACATCTCATGCGTAATAACATATTCAATGCAGGGACGCGGCGCCTTGATGAGTTCCGTATTCAGAATGATTTTCCCCTTGGGGGTGCAGCTGCCCCAACGGTTTTCCATCTCCTGGACATAGAGTGAGGTTGGCGCAACTCCGTACCGTGCAAATCGGGAAATGATTGGCTCCGCATACTCGGCAAACTTGAGTTTGGCGTGTTCGCGGTACCAGGATCTCATCAACTCCCGGGCCCTGTCCGGAGAGGTGCATACCACTTCGAAGCAGCGCCCCTTGTAGCGGACGCTGTTGGTTTTGCCTTCCGAGACCCGGAGCAGGAACTGCTTTCCCAGATAGTAGTGCGACTCTCCGCTGACATACCGTTTTTCCGGACTCCGAATCCCGAAATCCTTGAAATAGGCCTGCTGCCGAAGAATCCACGGCGCCCGTTTGTGGAGTTTCTGCTCGATAACCTCTTCCGGCGTCCCTTCCGGAGCCAGCAGAACGACCTCGCCGGATGGATATACCTTGATTCCGAGTGTCCGGCGGGCGGAAAAGAGCACGCTGTAGGGAATCGTCTCTTTTCCGTAGACGAATATCTGCTGCATCACCGGAACCATTTTTGAGCCACGTCGACCGCCCGGTCGATGATGGCATCCATGTCGTCGAAGGTCATCGACAGATCATACTTGCGTTTGACCTCGTCAATCAGATAGTCCTCGATGTCGAGCTTCATCATGCCGACCAACCTGTCCTTGAGCGGCCAGTCGACAATGAGTGTCCCCTTCTCGAAGATGTGCTGACGAATGATGGCGTCGATCCGGCTGGCCGTGTCGAGTGCGATTTGCGTCAGGTCGAGCCCCTGTTCGGGCTTTATGACCGACTTGTAGACCTCCAGACTCAATCCGAAGTAGGCCCGCGCGGCATTGTTATCCTTCAGCACGTCGGGAATCTCGCTGTCGGTATGATTCAGCACCTTGTTCATCAGGTCCGTCGCCTGGGTCAGATACTCTGCCTCGTCGATTCGCCCTTGTTCGTATTGCGAAATGGTCTCCTTGAGCATCTGCGAGAACTTCTTGTAGAAGGCCGGATCGGTATCCATGTTCTCGGTGATGTACTTGGCCGTTCGCGAGGCAATCGTGTCTGCTTTGGCTGCTTTTCCGGAGATTTTCTCCACCTCTTCGGCGAACCGCTCCTTGTCGAAGATGTTCACCAGGTCGGTGATGACCTGCACCTCGCCGCTCTCGATGTGCGTGTCGATCAGCTTCTGAATCTGCCCTTCGTATTGCTTGTAGTCCACCGTGTCGGAGTAGCGCTCCTGCACGGCATTACGGAGCTTCATGAAGAAGGCCAGATCGTGCTTGTACCGTTCGACCTCTTCTTGAGGCGTGTTTTGATGGAATACGATGGACGAAAGCGCTACCTTCAGCGTCCGGGCAAAGGCCCGCAGCTTTTCGTAGAAGAGCGTGCGCCGGTCCTCCTCGCGCAGGACATTGCCGAAGGCCTCGAAGTCGGTTGTGTTGCGCACCTCCTTGAAGAGGTCCCACAACTCGGCATGCTTCTGGGGCAGCTTGGCCACCTCCTCCGAAATGTCCGTATAGGTTCCCTCCAGATCCTCCTTGTCGAAATCGGTGTAGAGCTCCAGCGCCGAATTGAGCGACCCCAATACGCCGTAATAGTCGATGATATACCCGAACTCCTTGTCTTCGCAGACGCGGTTGACGCGGGCAATGGCCTGCAGCAGCGTGTGGTCCTTCAACTTGCGGTCGAGATAGAGCACCGTGTTGCGGGGTTCGTCGAATCCCGTCAGGAGTTTGTCCACGACGATGATAATCTCCGGCTTGTCGCTGTTCTTGAAGCGGTTGATGATGCTTGCCTCGTACTTTTTGGCCGTGCCGTATTCATCCATCATGCGCTTCCAGAAGGCCACCTCCACGTTCGAGGTATCGCCGAATGCTTCGTCTTCCCCCTCCCGGGTGTCGGGCGAGGTGATGAGCACCTCCGACGAGACGATGCCGATTTCGTCGAGATACTGCTTGTAGAGAATTGCGATGCGCTTGCGCGGAGCCACCAGCTGCGCCTTGAACTTCGACCCCTGCCAGTTCTCCCGGAAGTGCTGCGAAATGTCCCACGCAATGGCGTAGATGCGCTGCTGCGTCTGGTTGAGCTGGTCCGCATGGCTGAATTTCTTCTTCATGTCGGCCCGCTGGGCGTCGCTCATCCATCCGCAAATCTTGTCGAAATAGCGGTCTATCGTCTCCTCGTGTACCACCTGCGGCACCATGCGCCCCTCGTACAACAGCGGTACGACGGCCTTGTCCGCCACGGCCTGATCCACCGTGTAGACCGGCTGGATGATGCCGCCGAACTTCCGGGCCGTGTTCTTCTCCTTCTTCATCAGCGGCGTGCCGGTCATGGCGATGAAGCAGGCATTCGGGAGCGTCTTCTCCATCTTGATGCCCATCTCGCCGTACTGGCTGCGGTGTCCCTCGTCGATCAGCACGAAGATGTTGGGGTCGGTCAACGGGGTGCGGATGCCGCGCACGGCCGTCTCGAACTTGTTGATAATCGTCGTGATGACGGCATCGCTCTTGCTGTTGAGCAGTTCGACGAGCTTGCTTCCCGTCGTGGCGTTCTCGACGCGAATCTGGCACTTGCGGAACGTCCCCGTAATCTGCCGGTCGAGGTCCGTGCGGTCGGTTACGAGGATGATTTTCGGGTTGCGAATCTCCTTGTCGAGGATGATGGCCTGCGCCAGCATCACCATCGTCAGCGACTTGCCGCTCCCCTGCGTGTGCCAGATGACGCCGCCGCGCCGCCGTCCGCCCTCGATGTGGCGGATGCGTTGCATCGTCTGCCGCACGGCAAAATACTGCTGGTAACGCGCCACCTTCTTGATGCCGTCGTCGTAGAGCGTGAAGCCGTACATCAACTGCAACAGCCGCTCGGGCCGGCAGAGGTTGTAGAGGTATTCGTCCTGCACCGACGGGATGACCGGCTGCCTGTAAAGCTCCTCAAAGTTGCGGCGCACATAGCCGAACCGCTCCCCGAAGAGCTTGTCGTCCAGCAGCGGCTCGTTGACCACCCGCTCCAGCTCCTGCCGGTAACGGACCTCCTCTTCGCGGTTGGTGAACTGCTCGCGCCACCGCGCCCAGAACTTCTCGGGCGTGGCCGTCGTGGCGTAACTCCCCTCCTGGCGGTTGATGGCCAGCAGCAGCGTCGAGTAGAGGTACAACGAACGGATGCCGTCGGCCTTCTGGTTGCGGAGGTGCTGCGAAATGGCCTGTTCGATGGAGTCCTTCACGTCGGGACGCTTGCACTCGATGACGCAGAGCGGAATGCCGTTCACGAAGAGGACGATGTCGGGCCGGTAGGTCTCGGTCATCCCCGTGCGGCTGACGGCAAACTCCTCGGTGACGTGGAAGACATTGTTGCGCGGGTTCTTCCAGTCGATGTACTGCATCACGAAGCTCTTGCGGTCGCCGTCGACAATCTGTTCGAGGGTCTTGCCCGAGGTGAGCAGGTCGTAGACCGTCTGCGAAGCCTCCATGAACCCCTCGTCCATCGGGATGTTGCGCAGGGCGTCGATTCCGGCGGTGATGTTCTGCTCGGAGAATACGGTGGTGCGCACCGAGCTGACCTGCACGACGTTGATGGCGGCGAGCTGTTTGCGCAGCACGGGTTCGAGCAGTACGTTGGCGAGATTCCCGCCGCGCAGGGCCAGCGCCTCGTCGGGAGTGAGGTATGTGTAACCGAGCTTTTCGAGCATCAGCAGCGCGGGGATCTGGCTGATATGGTCTTCTTTAAACGAAATAGGCATAGCTAATACTTAAAATATCCACAACAACGGTATCAATAAAGATAACAACACAAATATGACTGATAATTTACTGATCCATGTTCCTTTTTGGCATATTGCGATAATAGAGCCAAGAGCTATAATTCCCCCAAATATAAAATATAAGATCTTAATAGTTTGAACCAACCACCTTGGTAAATAGTCTACAATTTTTGCATTTTCATTTATCGTCTCTGGGGTATATTTCTGATAAATGATTTCTGAATCTTTTATATCCCTATCACTAATAATCAGTTGCGGTTGTTCTTTACTCTCAACAAATGCGATAAGTTCTACAAATTCTCCGGAACGCCATTGTTTGAAGCAAATCCGGTTGTTCAGTAGAGATGCTTCATTATTCGATTGAGTAATAGCTATGGAATATATATGTTCTTGATTTTTGATAGTCAATGGAAGATTTTCACTCAATAGCTGTTTATTTTCTCCAGTGCCTATAAGAGTTGCATCTCCAATGTTACGAATCACATATTGAATTTGCCAAAGATTTTGTACCGGAATAGTGTCTTTGTAGAAATATTGAACTCTCAAATCATCCGTAGAAGTCGATTCTGTCAATAGTTGAACTGACATTGCTTTGACTTCAAGGATAACGCACTCTTTATGAAAGTAAAAATATATAGTCACGATTCCTACCGTAATCGCAACCAACGTGCTGATAGTCTTAATGTATTTTGTAAAAATTTCCATAAGCATGAATTTATATTCGTTTTTTGCCGGTTAGGAGTTGTTGCATAAGGCCGCGTTTCTGACGGCGGAGGCGTTCGAGCTTCTCTTTGGCCAGATCAATCTCGCGGTCAGCCGCGGTCAACACCTCCGCAATGGCGGTTTGCTCTTTAAGAGGAGGAATACGTAGTTCGAATTTTAAGAGAGGCTGCCGAACGATTTGGGGCTGTCCCGATCCTGATATTAAATTGACAAATGAAGAGTTGGAAATAAGATAATAAAAGAAAGATTTATTTACATCTCTATTGTTGTCAACATTAAGAACCATCGCATTCCCTGTTATCCAACATTTTCCTGGAGTAAAATTGACGGTGCCACACGATGAACCTCTGCAAGTTATGACGACTTGCGGATACTCATGATTATAATTATTATAATAACCTATAAGACCATTTGCGCCATAAACCGGATATCCGGTTTGTGATAAATCTTCACTTTGAATAGTTTGAGGTTGATAAAGTTCTGCTACGTCTCCCAATTTTACTTTTTTCCAGGGTTCGGAGAAACCGGGGAGACGGAGTTTAGCGGAGAGGAGTCGCTGCATCAAGGCGCGTTTGCGCAGGGCGAGTTTTTCAATCAGCCGCGCCTGCTTTTCAATCGCCTTATCCCACACGCCCAACACCTCCGCAATCTTCCGCTGCTCCGCCAGCGGCGGAACAGGGATTCTTATATTTTTTAGCTGTTTGGAAGTGATAAGGGGTTGACCAGACCCAAAAACAAGTTTATTGAGTTTATAGTGTGTTAGTTGGTTGTATGCGAAATTATAATCGTATACATTTTGTTTGATGGTTATAATTAGCGTGTTGTCTGATACATCATATTGTCCTGATGCGAAATTGAGGGTTCCTGCATTCGCCCCTACCCTTGCAACTAAGATAACTGGACCTTCATATTCGTAGGTGGATGAATAGCCAATTATTCCAGTAGAACCAAAAACGGGATATTGACCGTGCGCATCTCTGTGTTTATTTCTCCCGGATGATATGCTATTAGACAAATTGCCTAACAGCATAACCTCCCACTCCTGCGGAATAATCCCCAGCGCCGTCGCCTTATAGCCGTGCGGTATAACGCAATTGTCCATAGCTCTTAATTTTCGGGATTATAATCCTTTATTGCCTTTTCAAATATATCTATCAAGTTCTTCTTTTGCCCCTCTAATGCGTGGGCTATATCGGTATCATCGGGATATGTCCCATAAGCGTATTTTTTAGATTGGAACATATAGTCGCGAGCATTGAACTGAATATTTGCAAACAGTCCTGTAGATATATTCTGCATGGCATAATCGGATTTCAATTTACTGAACGAAATGGAGAAGCTGATTGATTTTACTTGAGTCCACATTTCCCTCTCTTCGTTTCCCATAGATTCAAAATCCAACGGTTGATTTTGATGGCTGTAATCCCTGCTTGAGTTCTTAAGCCCAAGTGTATATCTGCATTCCATATTCTCAAAGAAATCGAAAGCTGGCAGGATTCCCTCTTTCATCTTCTGCGAATAGGGAAGCAGTAATTTGTTATACAGATCAACCTTATTTTCAACAGTGTCTGACCGGCTTCGTGTATCCTCCCTTTTTTCAGCCTTTCGCTGCAGCAGCTTGATTTGTTTCTGAAAATCATCATCCTCTTCGATACTCTCTCCCTTTGCAGCCTTGATACACACGGTCAACGCCGTTTCCAGGCATTTGGTCATATATTCTACAAAAGGAACCAGCTGCTCGGGCTTTGCATGAGCTCCTGCGGAGGGGACGGGCCCCACGTTTACATCACAACGGTTCAAGGCTGTCAGATAGCGGTCCTTGTCTTTACTTTTCACCACAATCATCGGATAATGGTAGCGCGTCAAAATGTAATTCACCAACAGACGGGCAATACGTCCATTACCATCCTCAAAGGGGTGGATGCGAATATAGCGATAGTGGAAGACGGCAGCCAGTTCGATGGGAGACATCTCGGCTTTTTGTTCTTCGTCGTTGTACCACTTGACCAGATCGGACATCAAAGCCGGCGTCTCCTCAGGCGAAGCGTACTCGAAACGTTCTCCGGTAACTGTGATTACGGAATTGGGGCGCGTCTTATACACTCCCGCATGGATAACATAGGAGGTAGTCGCACCATCAGGCGACTGGCGGTACATGGTATAATCTTCACGGAGCAAGGTGTGATGCAGCTGCCGAATGAAAGTCTCTGTAAGCGGATGCTCCTTGTCGGCAGCTTCCGTCTGTATCATTTTTAGACAGACGTTATGAGCCTTCATCTCTTCCAGGTCCTTCATGTTGGCTTCATCTACAACCTTTCCGAAGAGCAGCAGAATTTCAGTCTGCCCGTAGGTCAAGGTATTCCCTTCGATGTGGTTGGAGTTATAGTTAAACTCCAGCATGAATTTGCGGTCCAATCGATTTTTATCTTCCGGCTTTAATGGCTGCAAAGCCTGCCACTCGCTATATAGTTCGTTAACTCGATTCATATTATCCAATTGTTTTTAATATCCCAACTCCTTCAGATAACCATCCATCCGGACATGCACCTCGGCAAGCTCCTTTTCCAGTGCATCAATCTCCTGCTGCACGGCCGCAATGTCGATTTCGGGCTCCTCCTCGAAGGTGTCTACATAGCGCGGGATGTTGAGGTTGTAGTCGTTCTCGGCAAGCTCCTCGCGCCGCGCCACGTAGGCGTAGCGCTCCTCGACGATGCCCGGCTTGAGTTCGCCCTGCGCAAAGCGGCGGTAGGTCGTGACGATGTGGTCGATATCCTCGTCGCGCAGCCGGTTCTGGTTCTTGCCGTTCTCAAATTCGCGGCTGGCGTCGATGAAGAGCACGTCGGTCGTCGTCTTGGCCTTGTTGAAGATGGCGATGGCGGCCGGAATGCCCGTTCCGTAGAAGAGGTTGGCCGGGAGTCCGATGATGGCTTCGACGAGGTTCTCCTCGACGGTCTGCTGGCGGATTTTTCCCTCGCTGGCGCCGCGGAACAGCACCCCGTGGGGAACGACGACGCCCACCTTGCCGTGCTCGTTGGCCACCTCGAGCATGTGGCAGATGAAGGCCCAGTCGCCCTTGCTCTTGGGCGGAATGCCGCGCCAGAAGCGGTTGTAGGGGTCGTCGGCCGCCTCGTCGGCGCCCCACTTTTCGAGCGAGAAGGGGGGATTGGCAACGACGGTGTCGAACTTCATCAGCGCGTCGCCCTCCTTGAGCTTCGGGTTGCGCAGCGTGTCGCCCCAGCGGATGGTGGCGCTGTCGAAACCGTGGAGCAGCATGTTCATCATGGCCAGCGCCCAAGTGCTGCCGTTGAGCTCCTGACCGTAGAGCGAGAAGTTGTCGGAGCCCACCTCGCGGCCTGCCTTGATGAGCAGGGAACCCGAGCCGCACGTCGGGTCGCAGATGCGCGAGCCGGGGGCGCTTTTGGTCAGCCGAGCCAGCAGGGTCGAAACCTCCTTCGGCGTGAAGAACTCTCCAGCCTTCTTCCCGGCGTCGCTGGCGAACTTCTCGATAAGGAACATATAGGCATCGCCGATGACGTCGTTGTTCGCGAGGTGTGACTCGTCGAACTGCAGCCGCTCGTCCGAGAAGTCGATAAGCAGCTGTTTCAGCCGGGCGTTGCGCTCCTTCGTTTCGCCGAGGTTGCTGCTGTTGAAGCTGATGTTGCGGAAGATGCCGCTACCGTCTTCGCTGCTCAGCTTTTCGCGGTTTTCGTATTCAAGGTCCGCCAGGCCAACATCAATGAGCTCGCCGATATTGGGTTCGTTGCGGTGCTCGAAGAGGTAGTCGAACGAACTCTTCTCGGGAACCTGGAATCGTTCGCGGCGCATGGCCCGTTGGGCACGCTCCGTGTCGCCGTCGTAACGCTGGAGGTACTCCTTGTATTTCGCTTTGCTGACGTCGCTGACGTACTTCAAGAACAGCATCGTGAGAATGTAGTCCTTGTACTGGCTGGGGTCAATCACGCCCCGGAAGGTGTCGCAGGCTTGCCATACGACTTTGTTAATCTCTTCCTGTGTAACTTTACCGTTCATCTTTATATATTTTTGTTAATTTATAATCGGTGATTTGCCGGCGGCGCTCCGCGATGGCCTTGTAGAGGGCCTGTTCGCGGCGATGCAGGCGGGTGAGGGCGATGCAGGACCGCTGTCGCTCCAGCGGGGGGAGCGGTATCTCGAACTCCTCGAGGTCAGCCTTGCTGAGCGAGGTGATGGCCGACCCTTGGGCCTGCGCCGTCAGCAGCTGCCGGGTGGATGGCAGGTTGAGGAATCCGCAGAGGTATTCGGATAGGATGCGGGTCGGGTCGTCGATTCGGATAATCAGAAACGAGGGTGAGGCCACGCACGGCCCGAGTTGCGTCGGGGCGATGGCGCAGAAATTCTTGCCACCCTTGGCGGCGAGCAGTAGGTCGCTTTCTGTCAGCAGGTGGCGGGCAGCCTTGGAGCTGACGGTGGTTGTCGGTCGGACGGTCGGACGGATGTTCCCCTCCTCGTCGAAATCGTTCACCTGAAGGTAGCAGGTGTCGGGCGAAGGGGTACTTTTCAGGTAAACTCCCGTCTGGATGGTGGCAATATCTTTCAGTTTTACCATTTTTTTCTTTGTAGGTTCATTACAAAAGTATGTGCTTTACCCGAGAAAAGCAAATTATTTTCGAAAAAATCGCAATACAAACTCTACAAATGTTCCGATTAAGCGAGTTTCTTCACTTTGTGAAGAAAAATATCCGGCTGTCCGACCGGATATTCTCTTTGTCTTTCAGGGCAGGTGTTATCGTTTAATGGTATGTCGTCGGATGACGGGACGTTCGGGGCGGACGGGGTAGCCCAGGCGGGTCATGAGCTCCACATACCGTTGGCGGAACCAGGTGTGTGCGGGTTGGCGGTCGATGAGCAGCTGGAAGCCTCCGGGACCGTTCGGGTCGCGTTGCAGGCGGATCTCCGTATTCGAGACGTCGAAGCGGCGCGAATACTCCGGAGCGCGGAGCTCGCCCGAGACGTAGAGGGGCTTCATGGCGATGATCTCGCGGGCGCCCGACTCCGGGATTCCCATGTCGCGGCAGTATTCGCCCCAGCGGATGAGCGTCTGCGTGTCGGGCAGCCAGTGTTCGATGCGGTCGAGCTTCGCCTGCAGTTGCTGTTCAGCCTGCTCATGCCGGACCTTCTCCTCGCGGTTGGCACGGTTCAGCGTTCCGATCTGTTCGTGCAGGGCGGCGTTCTCCGCGTTGAGGCGGTCGATCTCCTGCTGCTGCCGCTTGACGCGGGAGGTGCCGATCATCGCCCCGATTCCTTCGACTATGTTCGACCCGACCTCCGCCGCGGCGTTTTTTAACCTGGCACCCTTCAGCTCGCCCTTCACACTCTTCAGCTCGGCCTCGGTGCGGTTCAGTTCGGCGCTCTTCTGCGCCTGGAGCGTGGCGGTCTGTTCGTATTCGGTGCGCACCTGCCGCTCCTGTTGTTTGAGCTGCTCGACAGCCTTCCGCTTCTGCTCTTCGAGACGGAGCAGCGCGTCGATGTTCTCCTGCAGATCCTGCTGCTGGGCGATGGTCTGCCGGTAGAACTCTTGCGTGGTGATGTGGCGCGCCTCCGAACCGTCGATGCCGCGCTCCAGCCCGTATTTGGACATCGCTGCGGCATAGGTGTCCTGATACTGCTTGAGCCGGACGCGCGACATGACGTCGTCGGCGCAGAGGCGGGGCCGTGCGGCGGATTTCGGACGGTAGTGTCGCTTGCCCGGTGTTTCGGATGGGACGGTGCGGGCCTTGCGGCGCTCGCCCGTGACGATCGGCACCACGGCGGCGTGGATATGCGGGGTCGATTCGTCGCGATGTACGACGGCTGAGACGACATTCTCCGTTCCGAAGGTCTCGCGCAGCCAGGCGAGGTTGTCGGCACACCACTCCGGAAGCCGCCCCTCCTCCTCGATGCGCTTCATCGCGTCGTGCGAACCGGTCAGCATGACGCGGATCACCCGCACCTGGTTCGTTCCGATCTTGCGCGTGAGACCGGCGTGTTCGAGGCGGTAGCTGATCGCTTCCGTACGGTCGGCCACCTCCTCGGGGAACTCGACAAGCTCCTCGTTGAGGCAGGTGCGCTCGGGCGAGGCGTTGGTGGGTATCTTTGTGCGGGCAATGTGGGCGGTCATCGCCGCCTCGTTGCCCGGGGCTTTGTCGAGATGCAGGACGGCATATCCCATGGTACGGTCGTTTTTCGGAGGGTTGTGTGGTTGAAGAGGGGACCGCCTCGGCGGTCGGCGTGCGCAGCACGACAGGGGGTGTCCAGAGGGGCTTGACCCTTTGGCCTATTGGGGCTTTTTCAGCGTCGGCGGGCCGATGCGTTGGAAAAAGCCCTAATAGGCTATGGCTTTTTCCTCGGGGGAAAAGCCGCGGTCGCGAAGCGGCCGATGGGTGGGCGACGGTTCTGGCGTCATTCCGGGCGACGTTACAACTTGCGGCCGCGACGACGCGGCGTGCGGGAAACCTTTGCGGAGGGTCGGAGCGATTCGTTCAGATCCTTGTGGGCTCGGTAACTCTCCGCCCGGTCGATGACGGTCGCACCGGGCAGGGCGCTGCGCAGCCGTTCGAGGGTGAGGCGCCCCGCCTCGTCGTTGTCGAGGAAGGCGTGGATCGTCGTGTGGCGTGCGAGAAACGGAAGGGCGCGGGGAAGGTTGACCACGGAGTTGAGTACGGCGGTGTCGGCGGTTGGCGTCGCCTTGTGCTGCAATGTCAGGTAAGAGAGCAGGTCGAAGAAGCCCTCGAAGAGCAGCGCCGTGTCGCCGTGCCGGTCGAAGGTCGTGATGGATTTCGGGGCGCTGCTCCCCTTGAATTGCGGGCTGCGCAGCTCCCAGCCTCCGGCATCGTTGCGGAAGCCGATGGCGAAGAAACGCCGTTCGCCGACGGCGTAGTGGACCTCGCGGCACAGCGCTCCGGCCACGGCGGGGTCGATGCCGCGCTCGCGCAGATAGCCGATCAGCGCCGGGTGGCGAATCTCCCCGACGCCGAGGATCCGCAGCGGGGAGTCTTCGCGCGGCAAGGCGGTCGGGAGGGGCTGGAAGGGAACTTCGTCTGCGGATCCTTTGCGCAGGCTCCGGATGGCTTCTGCCATGCTGCACCCTTCGAGGCGCATGACCAGCTGGAGGAGCGTGCCCCCTTCGCCCAGCCCGAAGTCGTACCAAAGCCCCTTGTCGTAGCGGACGCTGAAGCTGGGGGTACGCTCCTCGCGCAGCGGCGAGAGGAACATGCCGTGGGTGGCGGTTTCGTGGTGGGGCTGCAGCCTTCGGCGGAGGAGATACTCCCGGATGCCGATGCAATCTGAGGTCGTCTTCATGGCTATCGGCTTTTGATGGGGACAATCCGGTGCAGTGCCGCCTCGACATCGCTGTCGCGGAAGAGCACGCGCCCGCCGATCTTGTGGGCGCGGATCCGGCCGCGGTTCACCCAGTCGTTGAGCGTCACGAGCGAGATACGAAGGCGGCGGGCCGTCTCGCGGCGGGTCAGATAATTTGGTGTCTCGGCGGAGGGTTCGGGGTGGAGCTGCCGCAACTCGTCGCGCAGCGATTCGCGAATCATCTCCGAGAGCTGGTCGGCGGTCATGCCGCTCAGAAAGATTTCCTTGGTCATAACGATTCGAATTTGGTTGATGACGCAAAGAAAGGCTTTCCGAACCCCTCCCGAAAACGGCGAATGGCGTTACAAATCAGCGCCAACCGATGCCAACCGGTGCCACACCGAAGACACGTCGTCGGCCGTTTCCGGGCTTTGGCATTCGTTTGCTTGGGTTGGCACTGCCGTGTAATCGGATTCCACCCGATGCAAAATAGGCCTTCTAATCATTTGGTTTCTTCCAAATAATTGTTTTTACCATTTTATATTCTTGTCTAATCTCTGCCATTGTTTTTCCATCTATTTTCCGGAATGCAGTGCAAGTGCGTGCATCTGATGGGTCTCGATATTTGTCAGTCCCGAGTTTTTTGTATAAGCAGCAAAAAATTGGACGTTTATCGATTCTTATGTCGAACAGATCGTCGAATAATATGTCTCGGGGTCTATAATAGCGGCAGAGGTTGCATACTTTGAGGTTAGGATCCAAATCGTATAGTTCTACGATTCCATAATCATATAGAGAATATTCTGGGAGAAAGTCGGGATGAAAGTCGGAGGTTAACTCGAAGATAGCTTTGTTTCTGTGACATGAGAATGTCTGACAGTCCGTATTCCCACAATACATTTTATAGCTTTCAAAAACTGAAAACTTCACCAATTGCTTGGGATGTTGAGGTGGACCGGTAAAGTCTCCTTTCGGTTTGAAATTATATAATCTGATAAGATCTCCGTCTTCTGTGATGATGGGGCTATTGATGATTGATTTTATATCATCTTCCGAGTTGATCTTTAGTTCTATGATTTTATTTCCTGAGTCAATCTTTTGATGTTCGCAAGGATGTGAAACATATATTTCGATAAAGACCGGTGTATACTTTTTAATGGAATTTGAAAGGAGAATGTCTGCACGAAAGTTATCGTAGAAGGCTTCAACTTCAAATGTGTTATAGAATTTTTTTAAATCATAATTTTTGTATCCAGTCCAGTTGCAAGATTCATCAAATGAATCTTCGTACCATATGCAGGTCTCTTTATTTTTACAAGTGAACGGAACTTTAATTTCGACTCCGAAAGGTTGTTCACTTCTGAGTTTTTGTAGGATTAAAAGTTTGGCCAATGAATGTAAGTAACTTTCATAGCTGCAGTTAGGAGAAAGAGCCTTGTGCGCAAAGTGCCATTGCCGTATTTTCCCCTGCTTTGCAATCATTTGACGATGGCAAAAAAGACAAAAAAATTCGTCATTGCTTGGATTAGCATCTTTTATGTGTCTAATGTTTCCGGAAGAATCCAATGCATAGTGTTGATCTTTGTTTGACGAATTATTCATTGGAAAACGTTATTAGTACCTCCCGAACGGCGTTGGTTGCAAAGAGGGTGTCGCCGCCGGCCGAGATCTGAACGCGGCACGGCTCCAGCCATCCGTTCGCTATCCATCGGTCGAGTGTCGGGCGTGCGACGCCTAGCGCCTCGGCCAGCTCCTTTTTGTTGAAGAGCCGGCTGCCGTTTGCCATCAGATACCGCTCGCCCTTGTGTACGCCCAGCCAGTAGTCGAAGCGGCGCAGAATCGCGTCGGCATCCTTCAACTTCGGCTCATACCGTTCGTAAGCCCAGACGTGCAGGCTCGACGGATCGAATCCGGCAAACTCCGGCCGCTGGTGCAGCTCCTGGACGAGCGTCTCGAAGCACTTCAGCTCGGAGGCCCGGATCGTTATTTTTCGACGGCGCGGCATGGCTGGTTATCTCTTTTTTGCACGGTATCGCTGATGGGGATGTTTCGGCATATAGGGATATTCACGTTCCAATAACCCTTCGGCAACCATGATGGGTATGGCTCTGTTTTTCAGGTATCGTAGACTCTTCCCTACTTTGTTAGCTATGGCCTCCAGCGATTCAAAATCAACACATGCCTGCAGAATGGCTGTGTGTAATTCGCTGGATGATAATCTTCTGCGCCTTTCCTTGTCTGGAGAGCTAGCAACATTACTAGCAACATTACTAGCAACATTACTAGCAACATTACTAGCAACATTCCCGGGGAGTTCCCTCTCCCGGAATTTTTTGTTGATTCTGTAGTGCGTGCCGCGGCCGATTCCCTCGGGAATAAGGTATCGGTCATTGCATAACTCTTTGAGCAACTTTGTGATATCGGCACTGTGCTTGTCCAATACCAATTGCATCCGGTAGTTGGTGACCTCGCCCTCGCTGCAACAGGTTGCCAGGGTCATCAACTTGTTGTGTTCTATGGACGTTATGTCCTCACCGAACAGGGATTTCAGATAGGAGATGACCTCATCGGACAACAAACTGACAAGGGGCAATGTCAATACGACTTTGTCGGGATGAGTAATCTCCTCGATTCGCGGGTTACGGTAATTTGCCTTTTTCCAACCTTGCATGATCTTGTCGGCACCGCTTCCGGCCTTTTCTGCTGAACCGATCAGCATGAACATCGTTTGCAGGGCCTTGTTGCGGCATACGCTGTTGCCTCCTTGATAATATTGGGCAATGGAGAGCAGCAGGGAGCCTGGATTGGAGAATATGTAACAATCCTTGTGTAGCTCGATCGTAATGTTTGAGTCAACTGAATAGTCGCAATGGACCAGTGCATTGATAAACGCTTCGCGTAGAGCCGTATGTGTCGGTGTTTCGTCCTCTCTGATGCCGTCCTTCAGGGCGAAAGGCTTGGGCAGGGCTGCGGCCAGCTTGGGATAGACCCGGTAGTAGAATTGGAACAGATTCGCCTCCCAGGTGCCGTCCGGGCAGATGCGGTCTGTCCAGCGGTCGTCGGGATTGGAACTGAAATATTCGCGGTAATCGGGGAAGTATTGCGGACATCCGTAGGCGTCGGTGATGCTGTCCGTTTTGCCGAACATCAGCAGACCGGCAAGTGTCAGTCCCTCGATCTTTTCTCGGCGATCGATCCGGTAACCCTTCAATTTCATCAGGAAATGTTTGTCGTCCAGCAGCAGCCACGGATGATCGGGGCTTTTGGTTGCGACCAGCCGGCGGTATTGCTCAAGAGTTGCCTTGTCAATATCCTGCTCGATGGTAAATTCGGGCAGAATTTTGTAATCGCGGGGATGTTCTGTGATATCAGCGTCGGCGAACATGCGTTGTATTTCGCTTGCATCGCACCGATAGTCTCCTTCGTAATTCCGCTTGAATGTATTCTCGGGGTTGTTATGCAGATATACGGGTATCTTGTTGCGGGGAGCCCGTGGTACATTGAATACCAGGACATAGCTCCCGTTGTATTCGCCATCCTGCACGTCTTTCTCCTGCAGGACGTTTGCGCTGCAATGAGCCTTGTTGTTTACGTTGTCCCAAAACTCTTTTTTGTATTTGCGCGCCTGCTCCAGTGTGATGCCGTCAAGTGTGAATTTCCCGTCCTTCTCTTTGACGCCCAATACGATGACTCCACCTTGCGTATTGGCGAAAGCGGAGTAGGTTTCCCACAAGCTGCCCGGAAACCCTCCCCTGGCGGATTTGAACTCCACCTCGGCCGATTCACAGTCGGCCATCAGAGATTCAATTTTTTCTATAAAATCGTAGTTGTCGAACAGTGTTAATTCCTTCGTATCGTCTTTCATTGCATCAGTCTGTTTGGACAAAGTTAAGAAAATTCCCGGACAACACTCTTTAAGATTATCGTGTTGTGTTGCTTGCCCCCGAAAAATAGGGGTGGCTCATCAGCTCCAGGGCGGTCTGCTCCTCGGTGATCTTGATATACTTCATAAACTCCCGTTCGGTCTTGTGGCCCGTAACCTTCATGATGGCGATGGTCGGGATTCCCGCCAGGTACATATTCGTTGCGCCGCTGCGCCGCGCCGTGTGGGTCTTCACCAGGTCGCACTTCTCGACCAGCCGACTCTTCTTTTCGCCATTCTCGATGTAGGAGACCTCGACTTTCTCCGTGATGCCCGCCTCGCGTGCAATCTCCTTGATGAGGTGGTTCACCTTCTGTTCGTAGGTTCTCGGCAGCCGGTTGTCGTACTTTTCCAGGATGGCCTGTAGTTCGGGACGGACCGGAATGACGACGTGGTTACCGGTCTTCTGCTGTTTGAGGTCGATGACCTGCTGTCCGTTCTCCAGCGTGCGGATGTTGCCTTCGTTGATGGTCGAGTAGTCGCTGAAGCGCTGCGCCGTGTAGCACCCCACCAGAAAGATGTCGCGGGCAACATCCCTGTGCCGGTTTTTCGAGAGATCGAGCGCGGCGATGGCCCGGATCTCCGACTCCGTCAGGTAGATGTTCTCCACGTCGGCCGTCAGCACGCGGAACTTGCGGCTCTCGATCGCTCCGTTGTCGTGCAGACCCTCCTCGCGGGCCGCGCGCATGATGATCTTCAGCTCCTTGACGTGGCGGCCGATCGTATTGACGGAGTAGTTCTTGGCGGTGAACCAGGCGACGAAGTCGTCGTAGAACTTCAGGTCGATGTCGGCAAAGTCGAACTGCTTGCGTTTGGCTTTGCAGTACTCGTCGAACTGCACGACGAACCCCTTGTAGTTCTTGATGGTCGAGGGGCCGTAGCGGAGTTTGTGGATGTTCAGCCGGGTGCCCTCCTCCATCTCGCGCGTGAAGCGGGCAATGTAGTCGCCGAGCGATTCGCGGGTGCGGACGCGGCGGCCTGAGGTGAGGCTGCGCGGGTGGTGGAAACTGTAGATGATCTTCTCCAGCCGTGTCTTCGTCATCGCGTGTTCGGGATCCTTGGCAATCTCTCCGAGGATGTGGCTGCGCAGTTCGGAGAGATTCTTGGTCAGCTCGCGCCCCTGCTGCTCGGTGAAGTCATCGGTAAAGGTGAAGCGGCTCTTGACCGTCTGCCGCTTGTTGTCCCAGGCGTCCGTCAGCACCATATATTGGCTGTCGACGTAGAACTGATTCCCGCGGCCAACCGTGAAGAGAATTTGGATTTTGACCAGTTTGTTTTTCTGGGTCGAGCGGATGCGATAGCAGAATGAAGCCATAGGTCAGGAGGTTTTATCTGCTGCAAATGTAATCATTTTTGTCATACATTTGTCATACATCGGCCGAATTTTCGAAAACTTCCAGACCTCGCAGTTGATGAAAAACAGATGTAAAATATTGATATATAGATAAAATAAAATTAAAATCGGTAAAATTCGATTCAAATTTATGGCGTCCGCTTCAGACCTCGAAGGTGCCTCTCTGCAAAATCGCAGAGAGGCACCTTGTTTTTATGTCTGATTTTTACTCCGGTGAATCTTTGTGAAGATACGAAATCCATCGTAGAAAGCGACCTTGTTTTCAGGTTCTGTCCGGCGATGTGAATTTCTACGTCGCCTTCTTCGTGAACCGTACTTGCCCGAAACGTCTCGCCTGCCTCGGTCGCAACGAGACTGTTACAGGGATCGAATCGATCGTCTGACGGCAGTCCTTGACGCATTCTTCGTCCGAGGCGTTCGTTGTAGTTGCCGTCTTCATTCCCGCCGCGGTCGGTCGCCGGAGCCGGCGGTCGGCTCAGCCGGCAGGTTTCGTGCAATGGGTATGATTTAATTTGCAAAAGGGTGCGCCGTTTTGATTTTAATTCAAAATTGCTTCGTAATTTTGTCGCATGAAGATTTTGATCGTGGAAGACGAACCGTCGCTGCGCGAGATCATGTACCGTGCCCTCGTACAGGAGCACTACGTGGTCGAAACGGCGGCGACCTACGCCGACGCCGACGCCAAGGTGGCGGGATACAGCTACGACTGCATCCTGCTCGATATCATGCTCCCCGACGGCAACGGACTGCGGCTGCTGGAGCATATCAAGGAGCTGCGCAAGCGCGAGAACGTAATTATCATATCGGCGCGCAACTCGCTCGAAGACAAGGTTCTGGGGTTGGAACAGGGCGCCGACGACTACCTGCCCAAACCGTTCCACACGGCCGAATTGCTGGCGCGTATACGCAGCGTGCTGCGGCGCGGCCGCAGCGGCGGGGATCTGTCGCTCTCGCTGGGCAACGTATCGCTCTGGCCGGAGGGCCGGCGCGTGGAGGTGGAGGGACGCGAGCTGGCGTTGCTGAAAAAGGAGTTCGACATCCTGCTCTACTTCATGCAGCGCCCGAACCATCTGGTCGACAAGGCCGTGTTGGCCGAAGCCGTCTGGGGCGACCATGCCGACGACGCGGACAACTTCCATTTCCTCTATGCCCAGATGAAGAATCTGCGGCGCAAACTCGCCGAGGCCGGCGCGACCGTCGAGCTGAAATCCGTCTACGGCTTCGGGTACAAACTCTCGCTGCCGCAATCCGAATAACCCGCAGCGGGTACGCGACCGCACCCGCTTCCGAATACGCACCGCCGCATGAAACTCATCTCCCGCATCGCCCTGCGCCTGTCGCTCGCCCTGCTGCCTCTGATGGCGCTCTGGGGCGTATTGTTCTACTTTACGATGGTCGACGAGATCAACGACGAGGCCGACGATGCGCTGGAAGACTATTCGGAGCTGATCGTCAAGCGGATGCTCGCGGGACGCGAACTGCCGAAGCCGAACAACGGGTCGAACAACAGCTATTCGATCGTGCCCATCGGCGCTCCCGAAGCCGCCGTCCGTCCGCATATCGATTACTACGACGCCGAGGTCTACATTCCCGAAAAGGAGGAGACCGAGCCGGCCCGCGTATTGACAACGATTTTCCAGGATGCCGACGGCGCCTATTACGAATTGAAGGTCGCCACCCCCACCTTCGAGAAGGACGACCTGCTGCGGGCGATCCTCTACTGGGTGGTCTTCCTCTACCTGCTGTTGCTGCTGACCACCATTTCGCTGACCGTCTGGGTCTTCCATCGCAGTATGCGCCCGCTCTACGAACTGTTGCGCTGGCTCGACGATTATACGCCCGGCCGTCGCGGTGCGCCCGTCCCCTGCTCCACGCGGATCGTGGAGTTCCGACGGCTCAGTGCTGCGGCGCAGCAGGCCGTCGACCGTTCCGAAGCGCTGTTCGAACAGCAGAAACACTTTATCGGCAATGCGTCGCACGAGTTGCAGACTCCGCTGGCCGTGCTGGGCAACCGAATCGAGTGGCTGCTCGACAACACCGAACCCACCGAAAAGCAAATGGAAGAGCTGCTCAAAATGCAGCGCACGCTGCGTCAGATCGTGCGGCTCAACAAGACCCTGCTGCTGCTCACCAAGATCGACAACGGCCAGTTCCCCGAGAGCTCGGAGGTCGATCTGGCCGCGGTTGTCGGCGAACAGGTCGCCCTCTATGACGAGATCTACGCCGGTCGCGGCATCGCCTGCACAGTGTCCGCTCCGGAGGCGTTCGTCGTGCGGATGAACGAGTCGCTGGCGTCGACGCTGGTGACCAATCTGCTGAAAAACGCCTACCTCCATACGGCCGAAGGGGGTGCGGTCGGGGTCGAGCTGCGCGACCGCACGCTGACGGTGACCAACGACGGTACGGCGCCGCTCGATGCCGAACATATCTTCGAACGCTTCTATCAGGGCGCCCGCAAGGAGGGTTCCACCGGTCTCGGACTCGCGCTGGTCAGTGCCGTCGGGCGGTATTACGGATTGCGGATCGACTATCGTTTCGAAGGGGGGCGCCACCGCTTTTCGGTTCGTTGGCCGTGATTTTTTCGAAAAAACGGAAAAAATTTCGTTGCGACGGGGAATTTTCAAATTCGTTTCAAAATCGCGTATGAACTTTGCATCATCAAACAAGGACAATGTTCAATTCATTAAAAAAACGAAACGCCATGAAAAAGCTTCTGATTCTCGCCGCCGCAGTGTTCGCCCTCGGCACCTCTACCGTCAGTGCCGACAACGATCGTCCGATCAGCGTCAGCGAACTGCCCGAAAAGGCGCAGCAGTTCATCCGCCAGCATTTCCCCAACGAAAAGGTCTCCTTCGCCAAGATGGAGCGCGAACTCTTCGATACGACCTACGAGGTGATCTTCACCAGCAGTTCCAAGGTCGAATTCCTGAAAAACGGCGACTGGAAAGAGGTCGACTGCAAATATTCGACGGTTCCTGCCGCGATCATCCCTCAGCAGATCGCGCAGTACGTTTCCCAGTACTATCCCGATACGTCCGTCGTCCAGATCGACCGCGACAAACGGGATTACGAGGTGAAGCTCACCAACGGGTTGGAGTTGACGTTCGACCTGAAATTCAACCTGATCGACATCGACGACTGACCCTTTCGGACGGGTCGTCGGGCGATCGCCCGAAAATGAAAGCCGCCCCTGGCGCAACACATTGCGCCAGGGGCGGCTTGTTCGTGGCGTGCAGGTAGCCGGAGGTTTCGTACACGCCTTCTCGGAATATGGGTTTGGATTTTCCGCCGTACGGCCGTTCAGGCGTTGCCGGCCGGCTTGCCGCCCTGCGTCACGACGATCGTGACTGCGGCTACGCTCAGCACGACGCCCGCGATCCCTGCCGCGGTGAAGGGCTCGCCGAAGTGAAGCACGCCGATCAGCACGGCCGTGAGCGGCTCCATTGCGCCGAGAATCGAGGTGAGCGTCGGCCCGATGGCCTTGATGGCCTTCACGAGTGCGATGTTGGAGACGGCCGTGGCAGGGATCGCCAGTCCGAGAATGTTGCCCCAGGTGCGGGAGTCGTCGACCCAATGCAATCCCGATGTCAGGCTGCCCGTCGCTGCGAACAGCGCGGCGCCGATGGCCATGACCAGCAGCGTGAGGGTCGTCGATTCGACCTGTGCGGCGCGGCTCTTGCGCACGCCGATGATATAGCCCGCGTAGGAGATCACCGAAAAGAAGGCCGCGGCGATGCCGAACGTCGCGTCGCCGCCGTTCGAACGGATGTCGCCCGACGAGAGCAGTGCGGCGCCGGCGAGCGAAACGGCGATGGCCGTGAACAGCCGCCGCGAACAGCGTTCGCGGAAAAAGAGCGTCATGGCCAGCGCGACGGCCAGCGGATAGAGGAAATGAATGGTCGAAGCGACGCCTGTGGCGATGTTGGCATAGGCGAAGACGAGGCTCAGCGAACAGCCGGCCCGGAAGAGGCTCAGCAGGAAGACGACGCCGAAATCCCTGCGGGCGATGCGCAGCCGCCGGCCCGTCGCCAGCCCGAAGAGCAGCAGCGCCGCCGAGGCGACGCCCCAGCGGTAGGTCAACACCTCGAACGGTGAAAAACCGTCGCGGAGCAGCGTGACGGTGAACAGCGGTGCCAGCCCGAAGGTCGACGAGGAGAGGGCGGCGTAGGCGATTCCTTTGGGATTGTTCATGGTTCGGGTGCCGCACGGTTGCGTGCGGCATACAAAGATACGAATAAGTGAGGGCAGAAGCAAGCGTCGGCTTGCTTCTGCCGAACGGGAGTATCTAAGGCGCCAGCCAAAGGTGGAAACCTTTTTCGGAAAAGCCGAGGCTCTCCGCCCGGTTTTCGGCGGTTGCGGGCTGCACGGGCCGTTTCCCGCGTCGGGAGGGCGGTCGCGCAAACGCGGATACTGCGGTTTCTCTGCAAACGTTTTCCGGTACATTTTTTCGCAAAAAGTGATGCGAAACGCAAAAAAACGAATATTGCGCTTTCGGGATCAAAATTTTTTGTACATTTGTTTACCTGAAAACCATCGCGCGGCGTCCGGTCGTCCGGAGCGCTGCGCCCCGATTAAAACTGCTACCCATGGAACACGCCTATGTAATAGGTTTGGACTACGGAACGGATTCCGTGCGCGCCCTGCTGGTCGACGCCCTCACGGGGCGGGAGATCGACTCCGAAGTGGCGCTCTATCCCCGCTGGAACAAGGGGCTTTACAGCGATCCCCGCGTGGCCCGTTTCCGCCAACATCCCAAGGATTATCTCGAAGCGCTGCGTCAGGCGGTGCGCGCCGTGACCGGCCGCCATGCCGATCTGGCGCCCTACGTCCGGGCGCTGTCGGTCGATACGACGGCCAGCACCCCCTGCCTGACCGACAGGGCGGGAGTTCCCCTCTCGCTGCACGAGGAGTACGCCGAAAACCCCGACGCGATGTTCGTGCTGTGGAAGGACCATACGGGGCAGGCCGAATGCGAGGGGAGGAACGCCCTCTGTGCCCGCGCCGATCAACTACGCCTGCCATTCGGGCAACTACTACTCGGCCGAATGTTTCTGGTCGAAGGTGCTGCACCTGCTGCGCCGGGACGAAGCGCTGCGGCGCGACGCCTGGTCGGTCGTCGAACTGTGCGACTGGATTCCCGCCGTGCTGACGGGGTGCCCCGACGCCGCGAGCGTCAAGATGGGCCACTGCGTCTGCGGTTCGAAACTGATGTGGGCCGAGGAGTGGGGCGGCTATCCGCCCGAAAAGTTCTTCGCCGAGCTCGATCCCGTGCTGCTGCCCGTGCTGCATCATCTGCCGAACGTCAACTACGGCTGCGACGTCGCGGCCGGCACCCTGACCGGGGAGTGGGCCTCCGAACTGGGGCTTCCGGCGGGTATTCCCGTCGGCGTGGGGTGCATCGATTCGCATTCGGGAGCAGTCGGCGCCGGCATCCGCTACGGGACGGTGGTGCTCAACCTCGGCACCTCGGCCTGTTACATGGCCGTCATGCCGCCCGAAGCGATGGGCGATAAGATCGTCGAGGGGATTTTCGGACAGGTCGACGGATCGATTCTGCCGCGCATGATCGGATTCGAGTCGGGTCTGTCGGCTTTCGGCGACGTCTACGCCTGGTTCAAGCGGCTGCTCTGCTGGCCGCTGCGGGAGATTCTCGCCCGTACGGAGCTGGTCGACGCGCCGACGCGCGACCGGCTGATCGCCGAAACGGAGGCGGGGATCATGGATGCGCTCACGCAGGGCGCTGCCGCACTGCCGTTGCGCGCCGACGCGCCGCTGGCTACCGACTGGCTCACCGGCCGTCGTTCGCCCTTCGCCGACAGTTCGCTCACGGGAACGCTCACGGGGCTGAACCTCTCGACCTCGGCTCCCGAGATTTACTACGCATTCGCCGAGGCGACGGCCTTCGCCACGAAACATATCCTCGACCACATGCGCGACAACGGCGTGCGCATCGACCGGCTGATCGGCGTGGGCGGCATCGCCCAGAAGTCGCCCTTCGTGATGCAGCTGCTGGCCGACACGACCGGTATGCGGATCGACGTCTCGGACTGCAAACAGGCCGGAGCGATGGGGGCGGTGGTCCACGCGGCTACCATCGCGGGACTCTACCCTTCGGTCACCGAAGCGCAGCAGGCGCTCTGCGCCCCCGCGTCGCGCAGCTACGTGCCCGACGTGTCGCGGCAGGCAGTGCTGAACGAACGCTATGCCCGTTACCGCGCCGTGGGCGCCTTCACCGAACGACTGAAAAACAACCGATAGAACTTCAATCAACCGATGAATCTACTCAAAGACCCGAACAAACGCAAATGGGTGATCGTGGCGACCATGTTCATCGCCATCATCTGCAACTACCTCGACCGGCAGCTGCTCTCGATCCTCAAACCCGAAATTCTGGAACATTTCGGCATCGGCGACATGCAGTACGCATGGATCGTCAACGTCTTCCTGATCTGTTACGCGCTGATGTACCCCGTATCGGGGATTCTGGTCGACCGGTTCGGCCCCAAGCGGGTGATGCTCGCGGGCATCGCCGTCTGGTCGCTGGCCTGCATCGGCGGCGGCCTGGCGCAGACGGTCTGGCAGTTTGCCGTGTGCCGCGGCATCCTGGGACTGGCCGAGCCGACGATCTTCGCCGGACAGCTGGTGGCCGTGACGCTCTGGTTCGAGAAGCGGCAGCGTGCGACGGCCAACAGCCTTTGTACGGTCGGCGGATCGCTGGGCGCGGTGATCGCACCGCTGGTGATCGCATGGCTCATGCGCTGGTTTTCGAACTGGCAGGAGGTGTTCCTCGTGGCCGGTGTGGCGGGTCTCGTCATCGCGGGGCTGTGGATGGTCGTCTACCGCACGCCGTCGCAGGAGATTCTCGACCGTACGGTCAACGTAGACCGGATGACCTCCTCCGGCGAGGAGCAGAAGTCCTTCACGCTGGGCGGGCTTTTCCGTACGCGCACGCTGTGGGGCGCCTTCCTGATCCGTCTGATAAGCGACCCCGTGTGGTATTTCTGCTGTTTCTGGCTGCCGGGCTACCTGCGCGGCATGGGCGAGGCGCAGAACCTCACGCACGAACAGACGCTCAACATGATCCAGTGGATCGGCGGCATCCCGTTCCTCGTCGGTGCGCTGGGCGGAATCCTCACCTCGGTCTGGTCGGATTCGATGATAAAGCGGGGTCGCAGCGCACTGTCGGCGCGCAAGGTCATGCTGATGGCGGTGGTCGTCGTCGCACCGCTCTGTGCGGCGGGGCCTTATGTCGGCGCCAGCGAGACGCTCTCGTTCGCATGGCGTGTGGGGCTGGTCGTGGCGATTTTCAGCCTCGTGGCGGTGATGTGCCTCAGCTGGCTCTATACGCTGCCGGTCGTGCTGGCCGAGACCTTCCCGATCAAGAACGTGGCCAGCGTGATGGGCATCTGCTGCGGTGCGGGCGCACTGGGCAGCGTGGTGTTCAACCAGTTCGTCGGGTCGATCCCGTCCGAAGCGTGGTATACGCTCTTCGCGATCATGGGTACGCTCCACATCATCGCAGCCGTCGTGTTGTGGAAGATGGTGCGTCCCGAGTCGCCGGAGACGAAATAAACGAATAAACTGTCGAATTGCTATGAAGACGATAAAAGAACCCGCACGCGACATTCCCGTCCGCGCCGAGGCGGACGTTCTGGTCGTGGGCGGCGGCCCCGCCGG
>OGLM01001387.1_pt1 | contig 25186 bp, 17 predicted proteins | sample 1572531 | NCBI WGS metagenome assembly OGLM01 (sample SAMEA2581909, study PRJEB24529) | metagenome | biome: Human gut stool | place: China | collected 2011 | reverse complement strand
AAAGATACAAAAAAGCCAACTAATTCGCAATAATTTGTGTATGAATTAGTTGGCTAATTTTGTAATATTTAATGAATGTCCCGAAGTTAACTTCATGCCAAGCATGATATTAACTTCCTTTCTTTATGATATTAACTTTTTGCGGTGTATCCTCTTAACTCCTCACGTCTAAGCAAATTAACTAAATACTCCGCAACTATTTTCCGACTTATTTCTTCGGAGAAGAGTATCTTGCATTCAGACCGTCCAAAATTTCACGGGTAATGTTATAAATGCTGTCGGCATACAACAGATTGTCAAAACCGGTGTTGCTGATAATCATACTGTAACCCTTAGTCTTGTTATACTCCTTCAGGAAAGCATTGATAGAATCACGCAACTGCAAGCTGTTCTTTTCGTTCTCGCTCATCAGTTCAGCCTGCAACTTATTACCTAAGTTCTGCAAATCCTGTTCCAATTTGGCAATACGGTTATACTCCTGCTGGGCGCGTTCCTGCGTCAGATAAGCGTTGTTCTGAACTTTTGTCTGGAATTCCTGTTTCTGACGGTCGAGGTCCTTTGCTTTCTGGTTCAAAGTCAAACGTACATTTTCGCTCTTCTTCACCATTGCCTCATTCAAATCGACGCAGTAGTTATATTTTGCCAAAAGCGTATCTATTTCTACATAAGCAATTTTCATTCCGGACAGTCCGGCTGCCTGTGCTGATGCATTAGTCGTCTGATTATCCGCTTTACCGGCGCATTGAGAAAATAAAACGATTAGTGCAAGAGCTGCCAAACCGTTTACGAGGTAGTTCAATCTCTTCATAACTTGTAAAAAATATAGTTTTATAATTATTAATTCATACTATCATTTAAGGCTTTTTCCAATTCATCGATGGAGAAACGGGGCTTCTTCTGTGCTTCACGATCTTGCGACTGAGCACATCCGATACCTCTCTCCCGCATTGCTTTATTACCACTGACGTGCCCGTTCGGGAACTTCCCGCCTTTCACAAAAAAGACTTTCAGACCTAATAATGCAATACAAATAGCAACTATTAACAAACTTATCAATACTGTATCGAGCATTTCTACTATTTTTGTAATACGAAAACAGACTGCATTTCAGCAAAATGAAAATAAAATTTTCTTTTGCATTCAATTTGCTCTATTTTTGTGGGTGCAAATATAGGGCTTTGTATGGACTAACCCGCTTTTTTTACCATAAAAAAAGAGAAGCGGTTATAAAATAGCCAATTGATTTAACCATATTTAGCAATAAGAGGTTAAATACGAACATTCATAAAGGAATTAATATGGAAAAGAATGAACTGAAACCGGCAGGCGTTTTTCATTATTTCGATGAAATCTGCCAAGTGCCGCGTCCTTCCAAGAAGGAAGAGAAAATAATTGCCTACCTAAAGGCATTCGGAGCAAAACATAACCTGGAGACCAATGTAGATGAAGCAGGAAACGTACTGATCAAAAAGCCTGCCACTCCGGGCAAAGAAAACTTTCAGACTGTCATATTGCAATCGCACATCGACATGGTGTGCGAAAAGAACAATGATGTACAGCACGACTTCCTTACCGACCCTATCGAAACAGAAATAGACGGAGAATGGCTGAAAGCCAAAGGAACTACCCTCGGAGCTGATAACGGTATCGGTGTAGCCACCGAACTGGCTATCCTGGCGGATGACAACATCGAGCACGGCCCGCTGGAATGCCTGTTTACCGTAGATGAAGAAACCGGTCTGACCGGAGCTTTCGAGCTGAAAGAAGGTTTCATGAGCGGTGATATTCTGCTGAACCTCGACTCCGAAGATGAAGGAGAAATCTTTATCGGATGTGCCGGAGGTATCGACTCCGTTGCAGAGTTTAGTTATAAAGAAGTAGAAGTCCCCGCAGGATACTTTTTCTTTAAAGTAGAAGTAAAAGGACTGAAAGGCGGTCACTCCGGTGGTGATATTCACTTGGGACGGGGCAATGCAAACAAGATACTGAACCGATTCCTGTCCCGAATGGCTAACCGGCAGGACCTGTATCTCTGCGAAATCAACGGAGGTAACCTGCGCAATGCCATCCCCCGCGAAGCATACGCCATCTGTGCAGTTCCCGAAGATGCCAAACATGACGTCCGCACGGAACTGAATATCTTCACCAGTGAAGTAGAAAACGAACTGGCCGTCACCGAACCGGACCTGAAACTGGTTCTTGAATCGGAAACTCCCCGTAAAATGGCTATCGACCAGGATACTACTACCCGCTTGCTGAAAGCATTGTATGCTGCTCCTCACGGTGTATATGCCATGAGTCAGGATATCCCCGGACTGGTAGAGACTTCAACCAACCTTGCTTCTGTCAAAATGAAACCGAATCATATTATCCGCATCGAAACCAGCCAACGCAGCTCTATCTTATCTGCACGCAATGACATGGCGAATACGGTGCGTGCCGTCTTCCAGCTGGCAGGCGCTGATGTGACCTTCGGTGAAGGTTATCCGGGATGGAAGCCGAATCCTCATTCAGCTATCCTCGAAGTGGCAGCAGAATCTTACAAACGACTTTTCGGTGTAGAGGCGAAAGTGAAAGCAATTCACGCAGGACTGGAATGCGGTTTGTTCCTCGACAAGTATCCGACTTTAGATATGATCTCTTTCGGACCTACTCTCACCGGAGTACACTCTCCCGACGAACGGATGCACATTCCTTCCGTTGAGAAGTTCTGGAAGCACCTGTTGGATATTCTGGCACATGTTCCTGCCAAGAAATAACAGTCAGGTAAGATATCATAGAAAAGATGATGGTGATAGCAGAAAAAGATTTGCTATGACCGTCATCTTTATTATAATGCTCTTTTTCGTGCCCTCTTATATCATAGGGCAAACTTCCCTTACCGAAAAAGAATCGTTCAGCAATAAACAATCTGTTTCCCAAAAGAAGTCTTCCGCTGAAGAACGAATCCCCTTTCGTGTCATGAGCTGGAATGTTGAAAACCTCTTTGATACTCACCACGACACACTAAAGAACGATAACGAATTTCTCCCCGACGCTATCCGTCACTGGAACTACACCAAGTACAAGAAGAAACTGGCTGATATGGCCCGTGTCATCACTGCCGTCGGTGAATGGAATCCACCCGCCCTTGTAGGTCTTTGTGAAGTAGAAAACGACAGCGTACTACGTGACCTCACACAACGTTCTCCTTTAAAGGAACTGGGGTATCGGTATGTTATGACAAGTTCTCCCGATCTGAGAGGGATTGATGTCGCTTTATTATATCAACGTGACCTATTCAAATTATTATCTTTCCGGTCTATCCCCATCCCCTCATTCAAGCATCATCGCCCCACAAGAGATTTACTGCACGTCAGCGGACTATTATTAACCGGAGATACACTTGATGTAATCGTCTGCCATCTGCCTTCCCGGTCCGGTGGAGCCAAGGAATCAGAACCTTACCGGCTACACGCCGCCCGAATACTACGCACAGAAGCCGACAGTCTGCTGAATATCCGCCTTCATCCACAACTGGTCATCATGGGAGATTTTAATGACTACCCAACCAATAAATCCATCAAAGAGATATTAGAAGCTACTGATCCCCAACAGTCAGTCACCTTCCCCAATCCCCGGAAACTCTACCATCTGCTTGCCCGAAAAGCAACATCCCGCCATTTTGGCTCCTATAAATATCACGGAGAATGGGGATTGCTCGACCATTTGATCGTATCCGGCAATTTACTCGATACTTCCTCTAAATTCTTCACCGGTGAAGACAAAGCAACTGTTGCCCGCCTCCCCTTTCTATTGACAGAAGACAAGAAATACGGTGATGATGAACCTTTCCGTACCTATAAAGGAATGAAATATCAGGGAGGAATCAGTGATCATCTTCCTATTTACGCAGATTTTGAACTAATTATATACTAGCCGAAAGAGTTTTTTATGTTAATAAACGGGGTTCGATACAAAATTTACTTATTTTTGCAGGGTTTACAGCATTTACAAAAAATACCCCCAATGGAAACCTTTGACGAAAAACAACTTCTGAAGGCTATTAGCGAAGGAGATGAGAAAGCCTTTAAAACTTTCTTCCTATACTACTATCCCCGCATCAAAGGGTTTATCAACGGACTACTGCAATCGCAAGAAGAGGCCGAAGATTTATCGCAGGACATCTTTCTTACGTTATGGAACAACCGCTCATCTCTCCATACCATCAATAACCTTAAACCTTATCTTTTCCGCATTTCCAAAAATGCGGTGTATCGGCACATCGAACGCACACTACTGTTCAGGAACTATCAGCAGAAAGAAACCGAAAAGTATATCCCGCCACTGGAAAGCAACGAAACCGATGACAACATCCACCTCAAAGAACTCGAACTATTGGTGACAATGGTTGTAGAAAAAATGCCTCCGCAACGACAGAAAATATATAAGATGAGCCGGGAATCAGGAATGAACAACGAAGAAATAGCCCGCGAACTAAGCATCAACAAACGAACAGTAGAGAACCACCTTTCACAAGCACTTACCGACATCCGAAAAGCATTATTCATAACCTTTATTCTATTTTTCTAAAAAAAAGTAGAATAGAGGCTGTGCGTTATTAATCTGTTACGTATCTTATATATGTAACCACACCTAAAATGCGCTAATATGTCGAACGCTCATAAAATAATTAAAAACTTTACTTCCGATAAGTTCAGTCCGGAACTTAAAGAGAAGTTATGGAAATGGCTTGTCGACTCCAGTGAACAGGCGGAGAAAGATGAAGCATTGATGGAATTATGGGAAGATCAGAATTTCAAAGCCAATGCAAGTACTGAACGTTCCTATCAGAACTTCCGCAGGAAAATTGCGCCCCAACAGCGGAAGGCAACTGCAAGGTATACCTTGCGCAAATGGCTGCAGGTGGCGGCTGTATTACTGGTTCCCCTGCTCTCTATGGTGGCATCCTACCTATATATACAATCGAATGAAGAGCATACAGAACTTGTCGAGTACTATGTGCCCAGAGGCGAACAAAAGCAGATTACCTTGCCCGACGGCACCACAGCATACCTCAACTCAGGAACTTTACTGGTATATCCGCAAAAGTTCACCGGGGATATCCGTTCGGTATATCTGATAGGAGAAGCTAATTTTGACGTAAAGAAAGACAAGCAACATCCATTCATCGTCAAGACCAACCATCTGAAAGTGAAAGTATTGGGAACTAAATTCAACGTACACGCTTATGCGGAAGATGAGAAGACAACCACTACTCTGGAATCGGGCTCTGTAGTCGTTCAGAAAGCAAACAATGAGGATATCATCACCCTCACACCGAACGAGCAACTGGAATATGACAACCCGTCCGGAGAATTTAATAAAAAGATTATCGACGCCTCTGTCTACTCCGGCTGGACCAGAGGCGAGCTGAACTTTGCGGCAATGACTCTCAGCGATATTTTCATTACGATAGAGAGAATATACGACATACACATCATCGTCCCTCCGCATCTGGCTACCACCGATGTATATACCATCAAGTTCAAACAAAAAGCTCCTATCAAGGAGATCATGAATATCGTGACCAAAACCATAGGAAACATAGACTATAAAGTCGAAGACGAAAACATTCTCTTAATTTATTCACCCCTAAATAAGAAAGGAGGCCGATAGACAGAAAAAAGGGAGTCGATATTTCGCGGATACCAACTCCCCCCAAATCAAAATTACTTCATTTAAATTAGTTGTGTACACTTAAATTAGTATTAATGATTAACTCACAAAAGTATGAAATTTTATAAATTGTCGGGCATAGGTTATCCCGTAAAAATTCATAAATTTTATATATTGTTATTCGCTTTATGTTTTTATAACATAGCCTATGGGCAAAATCAGCCAATAACGGTATCTATGAAAAACCAACCTCTATTAAAAGTATTCGAAATCATTGAAGATCAGACCGATTTTAGTATCGCTTATAATCAGACGAAACTGGACGTGAAACAAAAGGTCAGCGCCAATTTTGTTAGGGAAGCAGTCTCTTCCGTTCTGAACTCCGTACTCAAAGGAACAGGATTCACTTACAGACAGGAAGGTAAGCATATTATTATCATTCCTGTCCCGGCAAAGGCAGAAGCAGCCCCCAACAACACTACTTCTACCCAGCAGTCCATAAAAATACGGGGAACCGTAACAGATGCGCAGGGCGAACCTCTGATTGGAGCAAATGTTCTGGTTGACGGCGGCAAACAAGCGACCATTACCGACATGAATGGGGAATTCTCACTGGAAGTACCTGCCAACAGTAAGTTACGGGTTACTTATATCGGTTACGTCACACAAGAAGTAACAGTCAAAAACAAGACACTTTTCAACATACAGCTACAGGAAGATACCCAGACTATGGATGAAGTGGTAGTCATCGGATTCGGAACACAAAAAAAGTGAATATGACCGGCGCTGTAGCCTCTGTAAATATCAAAGAGTCGTTGGGCGACCGCCCGATTACCAACGTTTCGGCTGCCCTACAAGGAGTCGTGCCGGGACTAAAAATTGAATCGACAACGGGAACTCCGGGAGACGACATGACGTACAATATCCGTGGAACAACCTCCATCAACGGTGGTGAGCCTCTCGTATTGGTAAACAACGTACCGATGGATATCAACATGATTGACCCGCAGGATATTGAATCTGTCTCTATTTTGAAAGATGCCGCTTCCGCAGCTATCTACGGTGCCCGCGCAGCTTTTGGTGTGATTCTGATTACAACGAAGCAAGGTAAAAAGGACATGGCTCCCAGATTCAATTACAACAACAACTTCTCTTTCTCGAAAGCATCAGAGCTTCCGCAGAAAGCAAGTCCGCTGGAATCGGTACTGGCGTACAAGGAAATGGGATGGGCAAACGATACCTATGTAGACGGAAAAAACATCACCCAATGGGAAGGCTACATACGAGACTATCAGGCGAATCCTTCCAATTATCCGAACGGATATATTTTCGACGATCAGGGCAACCTGTTCCTTATGCGGGAGAATGATATGTTTGCCGATATGATGGATAACTTCGGATTCATGCAGAACCACAGCTTCTCCGTATCGGGAGGCAGCCAGCGTACCAGCTACCGACTAAGCCTGGGATATACCGGTGAGGACGGCATTCTGGTAACGGACAAAGACAAATTTGACCGTATCAATATGTCCAGCTTCCTGAGTGTCGACGTAAACAAGTGGCTAACTACCCAACTGGATATCAGATATGCAAACTCTACCCAGAACAAGGTGGAGCAAGGCGGACGAAACGGTGTCTGGGGAAGTGCCATGCACCTGCCGTACGAACAAGACGGCATCGAATATCCTGCCGAAACGTCCGCTACTTTCGTACGCTACGGAGAACCGAGGGTGATCAAGAAGACCAACCTGCGTACTTTGGGACGTGTCATCATCTCTCCGCTGAAAGGACTGAAAATAACAGGTGAATATACCTACAACCGGATCACCGAGTACAACCGGATGTACGTCAACAAATACAAGTATATAGGATTCAACTTTACAGGGCTGCTGAACAATGTAGAGAACTCACGTTATGCCCTGACGCAAGGTTTCACCAATTACAACGCTATTAACGCATTCGCCAATTACGACTTTTCAATAGGTAAACATGATATCTCTATTATGGGTGGTTACAATCAGGAAGAGAGTCATAAGGAATCGCAATGGTCGCAGCGCACGGACGTATTACTGGAAAATCTGCCGTCGCTCTCCGGTTCTACCGGAACGGCATCCGTCACCGACAGTTTCGATGAATATGCTATCAGAGGTTTGTTCTACCGTGTCAATTACACTTACGACGGTAAATACATGTTCGAAGCCAACGGACGCTACGACGGTACATCCCGTTTCCCGAAAGACAGCCGTTTCGGTTTCTTCCCTTCTTTCTCCGCCGGATGGCGCATTTCGGAAGAAGCATTCATGAAGAATACCAAAAGCTTCCTGTCTAACTTGAAACTACGTGCCTCATGGGGCTCTATCGGCAACCAGATCATACTGAAGCCGGACAACACTCCGGAAAACTATCCCTACATCCCTTCCATGTCACCTTACTTGACGGAATGGCTGGTGGACGGACAAAAGACGACTACACTGAATGCACCGGCAATGGTCAGCAGCAGTTTCTCGTGGGAAAAGGTATATACACTGGACTTCGGAGTCGATTTCGGATTCTTCGACAACCGCTTTAACGGTACTTTCGACTGGTATCGCCGCGACACCAAAGGCATGCTGGCGCCCGGTATGGACCTACCATGGGTAGTGGGAGCCACCGCCGCCAAACAGAACGCCGCCGACCTGAAAACGTACGGCTGGGAACTGGAACTGAACTGGAGAGACCGCATCAACAAGGACTGGAGCTACCGGATCGGATTCAACCTGTACGACTCACAAAGTGAAATCACGAAATACAATAATGAGACCAACCTGCTAGGCGACAAGATTTACCGCAAAGGCATGAAAATGGGAGAAATCTGGGGATATGTCACCGACCGCTTCTACACGGAAGACGACTTCAACGCAGATGGTACACTAAAACCGGGAATCCCCATTCCGAAAGGAGCAGGAAAAGTTTTTCCGGGAGACGTGCTGTATAAGAACTTCGATGACGATACCGAAACCATCTGGAGCGGCGAAGGAACCGCCGACAATCCCGGCGACCAGCGTATCATCGGTAACTCGACTCCGCGTTTCCACTACGGCATCACCGCAGGAATCAGCTGGAAAGGACTCGACCTCTCTATCTTCCTCCGAGGCGTAGGCAAACGGGATTATTGGCGCACCGACCAGATCGCATGGCCTACCGGAGGCTGGGGAAGCCTGTTCAAAGAAACTCTCGACTTCTGGACTCCGACTAACACCAATGCCTATTATCCGCGTGTGTATTCCAACGACGGGGTAAACACAAGCTACAACCACTGGAAACAGTCGAAGTATCTCGCCAACGCCTCTTACCTGAAACTGCAAAACATCACGCTTTCCTATACCTTGCCCAAAGTATGGTCCCAGCGTCTCTACTTCGACGATGTGAAAGTATTCTTCAGCGGAGAGAACCTCTACACGTGGGATCACCTGCCGGAAGGACTGGAAACCGATATGCTGTCAAAAGGTGCCTGGGAATATCCGTTCATGAGAAAATTCTCTTTCGGTATCAATGTTACATTCTAATAACCAATGTATTATGAGAAAATATTTAATCTTTATATGTACAGTTTTGTTAGCAAGCTGTCTCAATAACGATTTCCTGGAAAGGTATCCTTTGGGAGACCCGACTGCCGAAACGGCTTTTGAAACATACGACAATTTCAAGGCATACGCCTGGGGATTGTATGAAACCCTGCCTTCATTGGGCTATGGCTCGGAAAATTCTACGGACGACATCTCGTACAACCAGACAAGAGGAACCAGCGAAAGCAACTGGATCAGAAAACTGGTGACCATCCCCGACAAGAAAGACAATACTTCCTGGAACTATTACAGCTATATCCGGAGGGTCAACCTGATGCTCGACCGCATTGACGGTTCGAAAATGACGGATGTAGAAAAGGCGAACTGGCGTTCCGTCGGTTACTTTTTCCGTAGTTACCGCTACCTGTCTCTCCTGTCGGCTTACGGTGGCGTACCCTGGATTGATCATGTGCTGAGCGACGACGAAACAGAACTGATCAAAGGCCCTCGTGCCTCCAGAGATGAAATAGCCGGTCACATTCTGGAAGACCTGCAATTTGCCGAAAAGAATATCAACGTGAACGGAGAAGGCAGAAACACCATCAACAAGGCTTGTGTACAGGCTTTACTCTCCCGTTTCTGCCTTTTCGAAGGTACCTGGCGCAAATATCACGGACTCAACAACGCCGAAACTTATCTGCGGGAATGCAAACGGGTATCCGCTGAACTGATACAGACTTATCCGAACGTGGCGGACTGCTACGACGATCTGTTCTGTTCACTGGAACTGAAAGATGTTACCGGCGTCATTCTGTACAGAGAATATTCGGATGCTGTCGGTGTAGTGCACGCTGTCAGCATCGGGGGAACGACCGCCACCTCCTTTTACAATCCGACCCGCGACTTAGTGGACAGTTACCTGTGCACGGACGGAAAGCCACGCTGGACGAGTGACGCCTATCTGGGTGACAAGGATATATACGACGAGTTCAGCAACCGTGACCATCGTTTGTGGCTGCAAGTCACTCCTCCTTACCGGGTAGACCGTTCGGCTTCCAGCACAGCCTGGGACAATAAATGGAAATTTACGGATAACTCCAAAGACCGCAGTTTTATCGACAGCCTCACCGTCCGCATGGGAATCGGGTACGGCACCAGCAAAGAACGACAGAAGTTATTGCCATTCCGTCAAGGATATGACGGTGGTATTCTGGGTGCATCGCCTCACTTTGACTTCTATCTGGAGAACCAGCCGTGGTACAAGTCTGCCTTCGGATATAACAACTGGAAATACTATTGCTGCTACCTGAGCATGGGCAGCCAACGAAATGAAGAGACGGATATGCCTATTTTCCGCATCGAAGAAGTCATGCTGAACTACGCGGAAGCCATGTGCGAACTCGGCGAGTTTGACCAGACAGTTGCCGACGTCACAATCAACAAACTGCGCCCGCGTGCCAATGTAAAACTCATGAAAGTCTCGGAAATAAACTCAGCCTTCGACCCGAAACGTGATCTCGGAAATCCGGATTATCCCAACGACTACGAAGTGAGTCCGCTATTATGGGAAATACGACGGGAACGACGCATCGAACTGTTCTCCGAAGGATTCCGTTTCGACGACCTGAGAAGATGGAAGAAATGCCATTATGCACTGAAGAAGAAACTCGGACAATACGTACGTGCATCCGACTTCACGGCAGGAACCAATGTGACTATCGACGGTGGCGGCTCCGAAGGATATCTCGAATTCCATCCGAAACAGAATCATCTATGGCCGGATTACTATTACCTCAATCCTATTCCACGCAACGAACGGGTACTGAATCCCCAACTCGAACAGAATCCGGGATGGGAGGAAGGAAATTAACCGGTAATCCATCACCAACCGGATAATCCGGAACTAACCGGAAGAGGCTGTGGCAAATATTGGCTCTTCTTGACAGTCATCCCAATGACAGGACAAGCATTTCGTCATTAGCGTGGCTGAAAGATCTTGATATTTGACACTGCCTCTTCCCTTTTTAACTGTATTGATTTCGTAAGTTTACTCAAAAGAATAATTGAGTACTTGAAATTTATTCGTATTTTTGAGACATCAGACTAATACGGGTAATCCTTTTGCCGACTCTTACAAAATCTAAATAAACACACTGTACCCCATGAAGCACCTAATTTTTACAGCTCTCTTTCTTCTATCGTACACAGTCGCCGTCCGCGCCCAAATCGTATTTCCTACCCCCAATCAAGTAGAAATGCAGACAGGCAACCTGATTTTAGGGAAAAAGGTTTCTATGTACGCCGAAGACACTACCGCTTTTTATCTAAACCTTTTTCGAGAAGAAGTACTCTCCCACACTCCCATCAAATGGCAAAAAAAAGAATCCAAAGCCGATATCTGCTGGATAACCGACTCATCCCTGCCCCCCGAAGGTTACCGGATCAAGATTCATCCGCAACAGATGGTAATCAGCGCCTCCGACAAAGGAGGATTCACCTATGCCGTACAAACGCTACGCCAATGGGTAGCCGGTTCAGCAGGATCTATCACCTTTGCCTGCGCAAGCGTGACGGACTATCCCCGCACACAGTGGCGCTGCTTCTTACTGGACTCCGGACGTCAGTTCCAGAAGATTACCACCATCAGAAAGTATATCGACATGGCTTCACTGCTCAAAATGAACTACTTCCACTGGCATCTGACCGAAGGACTGGGATGGCGCATCGAAATCAAGCAATATCCGCACCTCACCCGGACTGGCGGTTCGGTAGGCAAAGGAGAAGAACAGCAGGGATTCTATACACAGGAAGAAATACGGGATATCATCGAATATGCCCGTCAACGGAATATCACCATCGTCCCCGAAATAGATATGCCGGGCCATGCCGAAGCTGCTCTCTCTGCCTATCCGGAGCTCGGTTGTTTCGGATTGCCGGTAGAGATACCGCAAAGCGGATTTACCCAGAACATATTTTGTGCAGGAAAAGACGGAACTCTCCGTTTCCTGAAAAACGTACTGGATGAAGTATGCGCCCTCTTTCCTTCTCCCTACATACATCTGGGCGGAGACGAAGCCCCGAAAGGCAACTGGGATCAATGCCCGGATTGCCGGAAAAGGATTACCACAGAAGGACTCAAAGACAGTCACGACCTCCAGCTATGGTTCTCTGCGCAAATGGCAAACTATCTGAAGTCGAAAGGACGGAAAGCCATCTTCTGGGGCGACGTAGTCTATCATGACGGCTACCCGTTGCCGGACAATACCGTTATCCAGTGGTGGAACTATCGGGGCCACAAAGACCTCGCACTCAGAAACGCCGTCAAACACCATTATCCGGTCATTTGCAGTTCCAACTACTATACCGTATCTGAACTTCCCCGTCACCCCGTGGAAAGGATATACGGAAGCACGTACGTTCGACTTGAAAGATGTCTATCTGAACAACCCTTCCGACAAAGCCATCAGCGAGAAAAATCCGCTGATACTTGGCATGAGCTGCGCATTATGGACCGACGACGGAGTCACGGAACGAATGATAGACCGACGCCTTTTCCCCCGCATCCTCGCTCTGTCCGAACAGATGTGGCACGAGGGGGAAGCGCTTGACTTCGACCGGTTCTACCGGAACATCCTTCACCGCAAAGCATGGTTCGAAGAAGCTGGATTCGAATTCGGACCGGCTCTGAAAGAAGATGTAACGAAAGATTATAAATGGGATTAAAAAAAAGAACATCATGAACAAAAGAAATTTATTGATCGCAATACCCGCCCTGTGCAGCGGTTACCTGCACGGACAAACCCAACCCGCATCTCCCAACGTTATCTATATTTTAATGGACGATCTGGGATATGGAGATATCGGCTGCTTCGGACAAGACAAAATAGAAACACCCCATATCGACCGTTTATGCAGCGAAGGCATCAAACTGACACAACATTATTCCGGTTCCCCCGTATCAGCTCCGGCACGCTGCGTACTGATGACAGGTATGCACTCCGGTCATGCGCAAATCCGCTTCAACAATGAGTTAGCCGAACGCGGAGCAGTAAACAACTACGACTCGGTGTACGTTCATAAAGAGCTGGAAGGGCAATTCCCCCTACAGGCGAACACGATGACTATCGGGCGAATGATGCAACAAGCGGGATATACCACCGGATGTTTCGGCAAGTGGGGACTGGGGTATCCGGGTTCCGAAGGAACTCCCAACAAACAGGGGTTCGACCGATTCTACGGATACAATTGCCAGCGCCAGTCGCACACATACTATCCTCCTTTTCTGTATAATGACGAAGAACGTGTCTACCTGTCCAACAAAGTGACAGACCCTCACCGAAGCCCTCTGGATAAAGGTGCCGATCCGAACGATCCCGCCAGCTACGCTAAATATACGCAAAAGGAATATGCCAACGATCTGATCTTTGATGAACTGATGGGATTTGTCGATGCCAATAAACGCAAACCGTTTTTCCTGATGTGGACCACTCCCCTGCCGCACGTCTCGCTTCAGGCACCCGAACGCTGGGTACAGCATTATGTAGAGAAATTCGGGGACGAAAAGCCTTACACCGGACAAGCGGGATATCTGCCCTGCCGGTATCCGCATGCTACCTATGCGGCTATGATCAGTTATTTCGACGAGCAGATCGGCCAACTGATCGAAAAACTGAAAGCGGAACATCTGTACGAAAATACCTTGATTGTGTTTACTTCAGATAATGGTCCTACGTTCAACGGAGGCAGCGATTCTCCCTGGTTCAACAGCGGGGGACCTTTCAATTCAGCATACGGATGGGGCAAATGTTTCTTGCATGAAGGAGGTATCCGTGTCCCCGCCATTATCACATGGCCCGGCAAAATAAAACCCGGTACGCAAAGTGACCACATCTGCGCTTTTCAGGACGTTATGCCTACGCTGGCAGAACTGGCAGGCATCACTTGTCCGCCAACGGACGGAATCAGCTTTCTGCCCACATTGCTCGGCAAAAAAGGGAAACAAAAAGAACACACTTATTTATATTGGGAATATCCTGACCCAAGGATTGGCAACAAAGCAATCCGCATGGGAAAATGGAAAGGAATCATCACGGACATCCGGAAAGGCAATACGCAAATGCAGCTTTATAATCTGGAAACGGACATCAGAGAAGAACACGATGTGGCTGCGCAACATCCCGATATCGTAAAACGCTTCGAACGACTGATGAAAGAAGCTAGAAACGGTCCGGACTTTTAACGACCTTCCTTGCTAACTGACGGGACATACCGGAGTATCATCCGTAACATCCCTGCGAAAGACTTGTGCCAACGCTTTGGCACAACTATGCCAACAGCTTGGCACGGCCGTGCCACAGGCGTGGCACAGTTGTGCCAAGCCGTTGGCAAAGATGTCCCCTAGGGAGTTAGTCAGAATACTGATATACCTTCAAGTCGAACTTCGGCACCATCGCCAGCAAATGGTCGAAGATATCCGACTGAATCCGCTCGTACTCTTTCCACACCTTATTGCGGGAAAAGAAATAAACCTGAATAGGAACTCCGTACATGGTAGCCTCTTTCTGACTGATAATCAAATCCAAATCCTGATTCACCACCGGCAGACTGCAAAGATACCGCTCGATATACACCCGGTAAACCTGTGAATTGGTGGGCACCACTCCTTCCTCCGGCTGATAATCCGCCATGAGTGGAATCTCTTTCCGATAACGGTCGAGCATCTCCGGCGTACAAAACTGAAGTGTCGTCAGGTCCAGTGTAATATTCTTCATCACCCGCCGCCCACCGGAATCCTTCATGCCACGCCAGTTCTGAAAAGGACTGCTGACCAGCGTATAAGGCGGAACCGTAGAAATCGTATTATCAAAGTTCTGAATCTTGACCGTGTTAAGCGTAATCTCCTGCACCGTACCATTTGCGGCACCGGAAGGAAGCGTGATCCAGTCTCCCGGACGCACCATATCATTGGCAGAAAGCTGAATACCTGCCACAAATCCCAAAATGGAATCCTTGAATACCAGCATCAGGATGGCTGCCGAAGCACCTAGTCCCGCAAACAGACTAGCAGGCGATTTATTTACAAGGATAGAGATAATCACAATCCCCCCGATAAAAAACAAAAGTACCTGAAGTACTTGAATGAATCCTTTCATCGGTCGGTTCTTCATTGTCTCCTTTCCATCGTAAATATCCATGATCATCAGCAGAATCCCATTGATAGCCAGCAGCAAAGAAAAGATGATATAAATGGCACAAGCCTTCTGCGAAATAACCAGCAGTTCCTTGCCACGCATGAAAGCCATCGGCAACAGGGCATAGACAAGGATGGCGGGAATCGTATGAATCAGATTATGAAACACTTTACGTTTCATCAGCAATGTATTCCAAAGATGCGGTTTCCTGCGGGTATACTGCCTCATTCCTCCCACTAGAATTGCCTGACAAAGATAGTCCACCCCTACAGCAATGGCTATCATCAGTATAGCAATAATTGTTTCATCAAAACGATCGGCAACCTTCGCATCTATCCCCCAATCTATCAGGATTTTGTTCATCCATTTTCCTAAATCGACTACTAACATAAGTTCTTTCTTTATATATCATTTATATAGAAAGATAACAGTGAAAACCTACGTTTGGTTTAAAAAAAAGACTGGCGTCCGATTTACTAGAAATCAAGACCGCCAGTCCCACTGCTACTCTCTAAGCATTTCTTTTATAGTGGCAGACCGTAGCGTCCATCTACAATTTTCTCCAACTGTGCTGCCATCTTCTTTACCAGTTCCGGATTCTGACCCGCCACATTATTCTTTTCTTTCGGATCTTTCTTCAGATCGTAAAGCTGCGGTTCCTTACTGTTTCCCAACTCGATATTCACTGCTTTCAGATATGCCGGTCCATTTCCCGGACGGAGATATTTCCATCTTCCGTCTGTCACCGACAGGTTATTCTGTGCATTCTGAAGTACCAGCCATTCGCGTCCCTTCTTTTGCTTGCCTGTCCACGCTTTCAGCATCGGTTCACTATCCGGTGCCGCACCTTCCGGCAAGCGGACATTCAGCATTTCAGCAAAAGTAGCAAACCAGTCTATCTGACAGAGCAATGCATCCGAAACTGTTCCCGGACGGATCACACCCTGCCAGCTCCAGATACAAGGAATACGTGTACCCGCTTCGAACGAACTGTACTTTCCTCCGCGATAAATGCCGCCCGGAGTATGATCGCCTAGCAATTCCACTGCCTGATCCTTATATCCGTCGTCCACTACCGGACCGTTATCACTGGAAAGAATCACCAGTGTATTCTTATCCAATCCCAGTCGTTCGAGTGCATTCAGAATCTCGCCTACCGACCAGTCAAATTCGAGCAGACAATCGCCGCGAGGTCCCATGCCGCTCTTTCCTGCGAACTGTGGAGACGGAACACGGGGAACATGCGCATCCTGCGTGGCAAAATACAGGAAGAAAGGAGCAGACTTGTGTCCTTCAATAAAGGAAACAGCTTTTCCTGTCAGCGTCTCCGCAATCTTCTCATCCTGCCAGAGAGCCGACTTTCCGCCCTTCATATATCCGATACGGGAAATACCGTTCACGATACTCTGGTCGTGTCCGTGAGAAGGATGCATTTTCAGCAACTCCGGATTGTCCTTCCCGGTAGGTTCTCCCGGAAAGTTCGCTTTGTAACTTACCTGAATCGGATCATTCGGATCAAGGTTGATCACCTGATCATTCTCTACAAATACACAAGGAACACGGTCGCCCGTAGCTGCCATGATAAAGGAATATTCGAAGCCGATATCATTCGTTCCCGGCTGCAAAGGCTTGTTCCAGTCTTGTTCTCCGCCCTTGTCGCCCAGTCCCAGATGCCATTTGCCTACGACTCCGGTGTTGTATCCGGCATCCTTGAACAGGTTCGCCATTGTATAGCGTTCCGGACGGATAATAGCCGCAGCGTCTCCGGCAGCAATACCTGTTCCGGCTTTGCGCCATGCATATTCACCGGTCAGCATCGCATAGCGGGAAGGCGTACTGGTAGCAGCTGCACTGTGCGCATTGGTAAAACGTACTCCCATTTTGGCAAGACGTTCCACATTAGGAGTATGAATAGTCTTGGCTCCGTTACAACTCAAATCGCCGTAACCGATATCATCCGCATAGATAAAAACAACATTCGGACGCTGGGTTTGTTTCTCCTGAGCAGTGGTCTGAGAAGCCAGACAGGAAGTTAACGCTAAAGGTAATATACCATAAAATTCTTTTCTCATTTTGTCTTTTGATAATTATTAGGTTAGAATGAATAAGTATCTATTCTCAAAGTGATGTACTTATTAAGTTAAAATTCAAAGCTTCGTCAAGGAGCTACGGTCACTCCGATTTCATTCATTTCTACTTGCGCCGTTGTAGCCGTAGGGGTGGTAGCTTCCAGCTTGATAAAGCGTGCCTTTTCCTTCTGACCGAAAGTGACAGTCTGCGGCAACGGATTATGCATGATATTGCTGAACTCACCGTTGGCAGGCACTTCCTTCCAGTTCTTGCCATCTGCGCTCACGTAGAATTTGTAACGGAAAGCCATCGTCGGTTTCGCTTCCGCTTTCAGAGGTGCATAAGTAAATGCGGAGAGTTCGACTTCTTTGCCCAAATCAATGGTCAACGGAGAAGCAGCCACCTGTTTCCATGAAGCACGAGGCAGATTGTTCCAGTTTTCCGTCCGGTTCTCTTCTTCCAAAGGGTCTGCATAGTAGGCTGCCACCTGACTGATGTGAGCCGTCAGACGACATTCGTTGATCTTCACCCGAAGCTGGGTAGCCTTTACTGCCGGAAAACGAACCATACGCTTATAGCCTACAGTCGTTCCTTTCGCCACTTCCTGCCAACCTTGTTCCGTCAATGCCTCTACGGTAAAAGACTCCACCCGTTGCCCTTTCGTGATATCTTCCTGCAACATCACAACGTTGATTTCCGACTCCGGTTTCAAGGAATAAACAGTTTCACTGCCGGAAACAGCCTCCCAGTCTTTTCTTCCTTTCTCTACCCGGTTGTTCGTAAATATCTTCTCCCGATAAGCAGCAAATTCGTTCAACCGCTGCACATCCGCTTCATTAATCAATCCTCTGCGGTCGGGAGGAATATTCAGCAAGAGCACCGAGTTATAGCCTACCGACTGGAAATAGATATCAGCCAGATGTTTTAAGGATTTCACTTTGCTGTCTTCTTCCGCATGATAAAACCATCCCGGACGGATAGACACGTCTACTTCCGAAGGATACCAGAATAACTCCGTTGCCTTTTCCAGCATCGCACGGCTTCCTAAATCTTCGGCTTTGCTAAAGACGCCCAGTCGTTTGTTGTTTTCTTCGGAACGAGCATAAATGCCCGGAGTCAGCACCGTTGCACTCCATTCCGTTTCGCGTCCCAATCCTTTTTCATTACCTACCCAACGGACATCATCGCCCATAATTGCCATCACCGCTTTCGGCTGCAACTGTTGGATAGTCTTGTAGAACGCATCCCAGTCATAGATTTGTTTCTTTCCGTTCGGTCCTTCTCCGTTTGCGCCGTCAAACCACACTTCGTGCACTTCGCCGTAATTAGTAAGTAATTCCGTTAATTGCCGAATAAAGAATTCGTTGTATTTAGGAGAATCTCCGTAGCATTCCGCATTCCGGTCCCACGGAGAGAGGTAGACTCCGAATTTCATATCATATTTATCGCAAGCGTTACGCAGTTCTTTCACTACGTCGCCCTGACCGTTTTTCCAAGGGGAAGAGGCTACCGAATGTTTCGTGGTAGCTGTAGGCCACAGACAAAAGCCGTCATGATGCTTTGCCGTGAGAAGTACCATTTTAAATCCGGCGTCTTTCAAGGTGCGCACCCATTGTTCTGCATCCAGCTCTGTAGGGTTAAAGATAGCAGGGTCTTCCTGACCATCGCCCCATTCGCGTCCGGTGAATGTGTTGATACCGAAATGCAGGAAAGCAGTCAGCTCCATTTGTTGCCACGCAGCCTGCTGGGGGGTAGGAACCAGCCTTGCTGCCATATCGATTTTTTGTTCGAGGGTTGCATCCTGTGGAAATTCAACATGCTTCACATAGTAGTTTTCTTTCGTCAGTCCACATCCGCCCAACGTTATCACAGAAGATAAAAAGAGAGAAGTAAGTAGTTTGTTCATCATAATAAATATTGATTTAATGCTAATGAGACAAAGATAAATATAAAGGAGCAAATTTCATGGCTTTCCCGAAGCGCTTTTCATTAAACTTCGCTAAATCCATGCCATTCGCTCCCCTATATTCTATCTCAATGCAATATTTCTATCCAAATGCAATCAGTTTCAGGCTATTTTACCGGATAAAGCGTAAATTCAAAACTCTGCTTTTTCACCGGTACTAGATATTGCGGCAATACACCCGGTCCGCAGGTAGCCGTACCTACTCCTGCCTGTTCGGCATCCAGATGTATAGTTATCATTCCGTCACGCTCCAGTTCATTAATGTGGTGCGCCTTCTCTAATAATACATCCGAGAAAGGAATGATACTAAACTGGAAAGGACGATTCGATTCCATAAAGACACCTTCGCCTGCCTGATCCGTCAGTTTCGCCCAGCGTACATCTGTCCGGTTAGCTGTAGATTGTGGGGTAGCGTAATAGTGGAACATCCGTTCTACCGTCGTATCATACAGTCCTATCCTACCGGACTGGTTGCGGTCTATATACGTTTCATGATCGCCACGTCCCAGATAAGATACTTGATTATAAGCATCTGCCATGCGGAAGGTCAGCCCCAGACGAGCCATCGACTTCACAATCGCCGTATCCGGCTGGAAGGTGGTGCGAACCTTCAATGCCCCGTTCTTGTCGAGTGCATAAACAAAATCCGCCATTCCTACTTTCTGTCCTTTCCCATTAAGAATCTCAGCACGGACCGTTGCCGATGTCTTTTCTTCTTTCAGTGATACCACTTTCTGTGTCAGGTTATTCAAACCGGCCTTGCGCCACAGACGGGCTCCGTTCCTATCCCGGTTATCATTATCCGTAGCCGGACGGAACAGGCTCAAAGTGATTGGTGCAGCCAGCAATTCCTTTCCATCCAAAGTCAGGGAAGAAAGTGCCCCGGTATTCTTGTCCACAACGAAAGCTGTTTCTCCCGCCTTCTGCGGACGATAAGCCGTCGTATTCTTATTACCGGCAAGTACAAACTGGTCGTATGCCACTTCCCAGTCGGTATCCACTAGCGGAGCGGCCTCTTTGCGGCTCCAGCTTAGATTCAGATAGGCTTCCCGAACAGTATTCGGAAGTTTGACGGCACCCAAAGTGACATCTACCGTAGCGTGCGGCTCGCAGTCTACTTCCTTCGTGCCTTCGGCAAGTACGGTTCCATCCTCCCCTTTCACATTCCAACGCAGGATATATTCATTCAGATTAGAAAAGTCATACCAGTTCTTTATGCAGACTTTCAGATTCTTCCGGTCTGACAAAGTCGCTTTGATGTTCTGATATATTTTCTTCACTTCGAGTAGATGAGGATGCGGTTCACGAACAGCATTCACCAGACCGTTGCCACAGAAATTACCGAAGCTGGGGATTCCTTCCGGTCCGTAATCGCCTCCATAAGTCCAGTACCATTTTCCGTCTTTGTCTATTTCACGGAAGTTCTGATCCACCCAGTCCCAAATGCAGCCACCTTGTGCCATCGGTTCATTTTCAAAGACATCCCAGTATTCTTTCATTCCACCGCAACTATTGCCCATTGCGTGCAGATATTCGCAGAGTATGAAAGGACGGTAAATATCCTTCTTACCCACGTATGCCTTAATTTCGTCCACACTGCGGTACATACGGCAATAGATGTCCGTGTTGTAATTCAGTTCAGCACGTTCATATTGCACGGGACGGCCTTTCTCTACCGATTTCAGCCAGTCGTAAGTACGTTCGAAGTTGATACCGTTGCCGGCTTCATTGCCCAGTGACCAGATCACGATAGCCGGATGATTCTTGGAACGTTCGTACATACGGTGTGTACGGTCCATGTGAGCGGTCAGCCAAGTACTGTCTTTGGCAAGGGAGGCAGGCCCGTATCCCATGCCATGCGATTCGATATTCGCCTCATCAATCATATACAGCCCGTAGCGGTCGCAAAGCTGATACCAATACGGATGAGTCGGATAATGTGAGTTACGCACCATGTTGATATTATGCTGTTTCATCAGGCGGATATCCTGTTCCATCAGTTCTTTGCTTACGGTACGTCCCAGTTGCGAATGTTCGTGACGGTTCGTCCCTTTCACCAGCACCGGAACACCGTTAATACAGAAACGTCCGTCCTTGATTTCCGAAGTACGGAAACCGACTTCACAACCGGTCAGTTCGGTTACTTTTCCTTGCGCATCTTTTAATTCGAGTACCAAGGTATAAAGGTTAGGATGCTCCGCATTCCATGCTTTTACTTCTGCAATCTTCTTCTCATCGAAAGCGATAAAGTTACTCAGTCCACGGGACTTGATGTTAATGGCATCCTGCAATACTGCCTTTCCGGAAGCATCCTTCAGTGTATAAGCGATAGAGCTGGCAGTAGCAGAAGGGCCTTCCACCGTCACTTCCAGATTGAAGATACCTTCTTTGTATTTCTCTTTATCAAGGGAAGCACTTACTTTATAGTCAGCAATATACTGTTTGGGAGTGCTATACAGATAAACATCCCGTTCGATGCCACTCAGACGCCACATATCCTGACATTCCAGATAAGCACCCGAACTCCAGCGATATACTTCCAGAGCTACCACATTCTCTCCTTCACTCAGTACATCGGTAATGTCCCATTCGGCAGCCGTCTTCGATCCCTGATTATAGCCAAGCAACTTTCCGTTCACCCATACATAATAGAAAGAGATCACTCCTTCGCAGCAAAGCACTACCCGACGTCCTTTCCAGTCGGCAGGCACCTTAAACGTGCGACGATAAGAACCTACTTCATTCTCAGCAAATGGAACCAATGGCGGATTCTTCTTGAAGTTGAACATCTTGTCGTCAAACTCATAAGTTTCGTTGACATAGATAGCTGTTCCGTAGCCTTGCCGTTCCCAGTTGCCGGGAACATTAATATCCGCCCACCCTCCGGTATAATAAGAGGGCTGGTAAAAGTCCTTCGGACGGTTGTCCGGGTTCTTCACCCAGTTAAATTTCCACTTCCCGTTCAGACTCATATAATAAGGAGACTGTTCATATCCTCCCGGCTTTTCAATATCGGAAGCGTCGGCGTAAGGCCATACATAGGTATGAGGAGCGAGTTTATTCAGTCCTACCGCATACTGGCTCTGCCACTCCGGCAAAGGCTGTTTCTGAGCCGAAGCGAAGGTAGCAGTCAGTGCTGCCATCAAGATTAAAAACGTTCGTTTCTTTAATTTCATCATTATTATATTGTTTTTTGGTGACTGGTTATTCAATGATCAGTTCATCGAAACATACTCTTGATTCTTGTCCGGGACGTACATGATTTGCCGGACATTCTCCCGCTCCTTCCGTTGTAACCCGCACATAACGGGCAACGGTTCCTCTCATATCTATCGACAGGTCTTCGATGAAAGTTCCTTCACGGAATATCTCCTCGGGAGTATATTCCAATTCGTTGATATCCCGATAAGTCGCATTATCGTCCGACACGGCTACCCGGATTGATTTCGGTTTGTGCACTCCCATTCCATAGTTAGTGATACAACCGATTGTCAGCGTATTCATTTTCTCCTTTTGCAACAGATCAACGGTGAAGGAAATACGGTCGCTACTTCCCCAACTGCACCATTCAAAGTCCGTTTGCTTCAGACTTCCTCTGACTCCGTTGTTCAGGACGGCTTCATTCACTTTATTACCCAGCAACGGTTTTGCCGTAGCCTTGTTCCAGTGTACCGGAAGCGTCAGTGTTTTCCCCATCTGCTGTCCATCGGCAAACGTTGCGGCATTGACTGTTTGAGCTTCTTTTACCAACAATGGTTGTTCATAGAGCGGTGAAGCGGCGGTCGGCTCGCTTCCATCCATTGTATAACGGATTTCCACATCCGGACGGACACATTCCAGTTTTACTTTCAGTGCTCCGTCTTCCGGTCTCACGGTATGCTGTATATTGTACATCGAACGGGCATACACTATCCCTTTGGCTGCGAGATGTTCATTAAACGAATCCATGCCTTCCAGGAACGAAGTCCAGTCTTTCTTTTCCGGTTGTGTCCATGCCACTTCCGCCAATGCCGCCAGGCGTGGGAATACCAAATAATCCACATCCTCCGGCTTATTACAGAACTCTGTCCACATACAAGCCTGTACGCCCATCAGCAAATCCGCATATTCCGGTTTCCAGTCTTTCTGAACCGGCTCATAGTCATACACATCTTTCAGCGTATTATTGCCGAAATACGTCAGCGGCTCAAACCACTGCGGTCCTTGATAACGAATCAGGTACATGATGCGTGCGGGAGTCATGATGAAGCGATGTCCCTTCTCGGCAGCCTTCAGTGCAGCCTGTCCGTATCCCTGCCAACCCAGAATAATGGCATCGTCCGGCAAAAAGCTACTGTTCGTCAACTCATCCCAGCCTATCACCTCGCGCCCTTTGCTACGTACATATTCGCTCATCCGATTCATGAAATAACCTTGCAAATCCTCTTCATTGGCAATCTTCTCCTTTTTCATCCGTGCCTGACACAGCGGGCATTTCTCCCAATAAGTTTTACGGGCTTCATCGCCACCGATATGGATATATCGGGAAGGGAACAATTCCAGAATCTCATCCATCACATCCTGAAGAAAGGCATAGACACTGTCATTTCCGGCACAATAGATGATCTCGGAATTTCGTCCTCCCAAGCCGGGAAGTACACCGATAAAGTCTTTCACGACCGGACAGGCAAGTTGAGGATATGCAGCAAGCGCCGCATTACTATGTGCCGGTACATCTATCTCGGGAATAACTTCAATCTGCCTGTCAGCGGCATAAGCCACTATTTCCCTGATATCTTCCTGTGTGTAGAAACCGCCTATCGGCGTTGGTTCTCCCCGTTTCGGGTTACGGCGTGAGTGGAAAGGCACATCCGTACGGTCTACCCTCCATGCACCGACTTCCGTTAAACGAGGATATTTCTTGATTTCAATCCGCCAACCGTTATCATCTGTCAGATGAAAATGAAGTTTATTGATTTTCAGCATCGCCATACAGTCGATAATCCGCAGTACATTTTCTTTAGGAATAAAACAACGTACCGGATCCAACAGTAATCCCCGGAAACCAAAACGAGGTTCATCCTGAATTGTCACTGCCGGAACACTCCACGCGACATTCTTTACCGGTTGTCCCGATTCTATGGCAGCCGGCAGAAGTTGGCGGATAGATTGCAGGGCATAGAAAAAGCCTTTTGTATCCGAAGCTTTAATGAGTATCTGTTCCGGCGTAATCTCCAGTAAGTAGGCTTCACTTTTTAAAGAAGAATCCGTCACAAAACGGACTTGTCCCTCTTCACGCCCGACATTCAAAGCAGGAGTTATTCCGGCAGCACGAGTAAACAAGTCAATAAAATTGCGAGCAATCACGGCTTGTTCCTGACTTTCTACCGCAAACACCGTTTGGGCTGAAAAGGTGAAGTTACCACGGCCCGGCACAATCTGTGTCGGGCGTGGTACTATTGAAATTAAAGGGGATGTTAAGTTATCAGCCTGCAAAAACGCTGTCAGTGGCGAAAGCAGTATGAGAATGATTAAGATGTATTTTTTCATGGCGTATGTACATTGGTATTATTCCTTGTCTCTCTCCGGTGAGAAGCGGACAGGATCATTGTATTGCTCCTGAAGTTTCAGCATTTCTTCTTTCAACTCCTTCACCACCGGTTCGTATTCTGGTTGTCCGTAGAGATTGTGCATTTCCGACGGATCAGCTTGCAGGTCATATAGTTCCCACCAGTTGATATCATTATAGAAATGAATCAGTTTATAGCGTTCCGTAC
>OGLM01001381.1_pt1 | contig 25209 bp, 18 predicted proteins | sample 1572531 | NCBI WGS metagenome assembly OGLM01 (sample SAMEA2581909, study PRJEB24529) | metagenome | biome: Human gut stool | place: China | collected 2011 | reverse complement strand
ATTTCTTCTACGAATGCCAATATTTTAATGGAAAGCGATTACTTTATTATACCTTGTGCACCAGATTACTTTTGCTACATGGCTATTGAATCTTTAACCAAAGTATTTCCTAGGTGGAATACTACCTATCAAAAGTTAAGAGAAAATGATATCTTCAAATCTGCAACATATAAAATGAAAGCGACTTCACCAAAATTTATTGGAACAATTCAGCAACGATATAGACCTCGAAATGGTTCACCTGTAAAAGCATTTTCTGAATGGATTACAGATATAAATCAACTGGTCTCCAACAAGCTAGTTCCTGTTTTACAAAAAAATAATATGATTGCTCCTAATTTAAGTGATTACTGTACAGAAAATTATAATCTTATCAATATTGCTGACTTTAACAGTTTAATAGCTCAATCCCAATTACATAATACTCCTGTATTTCTGTTAACACAGGAACAAATTGAAAAATCAGGAAAAGTATGGACTAACATGAAAAAAAATCGTGATGATTTTAATAATACTTTTACAGATTTTGCAAATCGTATTATTAGAGTTACGAATTAACTTATTTGCCATACAGGTATCAAAAAGGTATCACGACACATACTAAGAGCCGGAAAGTCCGCTGTTTATGCGACTTCCCGGCTCCCTGTTTACTATTCAAACTCTATAATGAGTCCTGTATTTAGTAATCCCGTTTTTCTTTTGGTACTATATGTTGTATAGAAATTCCAATTATTCCATGGATTATTTGGGTTTTTGAGGTTTTTTGCAACCATGGTGCAACCGTTATCCCCTTGGCGGATAGGAGATTAAGCCTCTACAATACACTAATTGCACACTTACGTTTATTCAATCATGATTTACTCATCGTGTCCAATAGTGATTGCCTTAAAATCAGCTTATAGTTAGATTATGTTCTCTCAAATAATTTCGGAGGTTAACCTTATACTATCCTCTTTTTCATTTACCCACAATAATACTCATGTTTTCTAACGCATTACTATCGTCAAACTTGAGCATTATTCTGTGATTTATTTTGCCGTATTGCTCATATTCCGCTATGATTTCTTTATCTCTTATACTTTGCGGCAAATCCATTTGATACAAATATTTTCTATATAGTTCCCTATTAAATACTTCAATATAGTATTTTAGAAATGTATTGCCATAACTCCCTCTATTAGCGCTTATCCCACATATATCATGAATATCAATAATTTGCTTTTTTCCTTCCATATTTTCCGCATGTATATATAGAGAAAAACCTATGCTACCCTTTCTTAATGTATACCACTTAAATCTCCATTCCTTTTCTCCTGTTGGATCCTCTGCAAATAAGCTGGTACGAAACGAGCTGCACCTCTTAAGATCTCCTATCAACCATATAAATTCCTCCCTTAAAAAATCATCATCAATGTAATCAAAATCATGCATGTACCTACTTCTTATATCCATTTCATCATCCAACTTCGATATTTTTGCAGGTTTACTATAAATTGCTTCATATATTTCATTACAGGCATCAATAAGCATATCACCTCTTTGCGGATACCTAACTTCATTTATAAGCTTTAATATTATCTCGTTATATTTCTCAAAAGATGCTATTTTATTAATGAACTCCTCTTTTTGTCTTGGCGCTATGTTGATATCTTTCTTAATTAGATTGTCGTATAAATCTTTTCTCTCGTCTTCGCCACCTAATTCGAAATCAGCAAGCCAAATCGGATAAACTTTTTTATTGCAAGTATAGCTCTTTACAAGTTCATATGTACAAAGAGGTGATCCAAAATAAGAAATATTCAGCAACATCACAACGCAATCACATGTGGCTATTTTATCCATAAATCTCCAGAAAGAATCTTTTTCCTTTGTATCTTTTATTACATTCACTCCATTTTTGTCAAAAAAGGCCTCTACTACTGCAGCATCGCTACTTCTTAAAGATGAATAAGACAAAAAAATCTTGTTCTTCATACCTGTGCACCTCACGACATATTATGCTTTACTTATTGACATTTGATTTCATCCGAAAGCAATAGGTAATATAATGCATCAAGCGCATATTTATACCGTCTACTTTTATACTCTTCCTGCCAACTTAATAAATCTGATGCTCTTATCTTTTTCAAGTGTTCCAACTGTACCTTATAGGAAATATTAATATTTGATTCTGCATGTTCATATAATGCCTCTCCAGAATCACCATGATACAGTGGTTCACCATCACGATATACCCATAATGGTTTCCTTCTAACAATTTCTGTACACATAATTTCTGCATATATCCATGGAGAATATGTACTATTCATCTCTTCTCCACTACTAACTTCGATGGAATTATCAGTATTCAACAGAATTACTGCCTCCACTTTATCTATCATTTTTTGCAATGCTACTGATAGCATCATATTGACATGGGCAGACACTTTATTACAGCTTTTATGACCATATAAATATCCACCATTTCCATCATCCCTTTTATTACTAAATTTCGCATTCATTACTTCAAGCAAATCTGAGGAATATCCCCAGACATTTGAATCAATAAAACATGTTAATCCAAAAGTATCATTAATCCATCCCGCCAATGCACATGCTAATCTTTCATCAACATGAGCATGTGAAATAAATATATCCGCCCCAATTTGCGGAAACCATTCATTTTGGATTTTAGTCCCATCAATTACATTATCTACTACATAAGCTTCCAATTGTTCTCTAAACCTTGCCTTTTGGTCATTTAGGTGTGATTTCCCGATAATTTCGTATACACCATAGTTATATCTATCACCAAACATAGTTGCATTTTTATCAATCTTAAGATTAAATCCAGTATACATAATACTTATCTCCTATTGCACAATCAATGTGTACATAATACAAAGTAGAGCAATTCCCACCGGTAGCCCATATAAAGGCATTAATGTCTTTGAAAAAACAAACTTCATAAAACATTCATTTTTTTCATTTATATCTAACCACATATTTTTATTATGTGGATTCAAGTTATACAAATCTCTCCGTTCTCCTGCAATTCTCTTTTCAATAACCCACTCATATTTCCAACGATATAATGTCTCCATTTTCAAAAAGAACGCATCTAAGCCCCAGAATACAATTGTTACTCCCAATACTATCAAACAAACAATTAAAGAACTGTTTATCTCGTTAATTGCAATAGCATTAACGAGATAAACAGTTCTTTCAGTCTAAAGGAATTATCCGCCATTCTTGTAACACAAGCTTGAATCAAATCCATTTCCTTATGCAATTCCTCAGTAGATATTTTATCTTCCATACTCACATCACTCATAACGTGCCTCCTTACCTTTCAAACCAACTTATTTTCCGTGCTTTTCTTATTCGCCCATCTGTTCCACATTGCTGTATAAGCCTCATTCTCACATTTACATACCAATTCATCTACCAAATCGTTGTGATGTAGCTTTTTTGCCACATATGCTGCAATTATCAACATGATATTGTTATAAGCAATATACTCAGACTTTAGTTGTGCCAAAGAAAATATCTCTTTATCAGAAATACTCCTATTTGTTAAGGCTGTCATTCTATTGTAAATTTCTCTAAAAATTCTCTCCGACTCATTCCTACCCACTGAAAGAGAATCCAAATTTTCCAATTCCGGTTCTTTCCCTATCCCGATATTGTCAAGATCACGGCAATACAAATGCAAGCTGTCACTGTAGTGAATATATGACCCCACCTCCAATCCAAGCCATCCTGCCAAGATTTCCTGTAAACTTGTAAATTGTACAAAGTTATATGGCATACCTAATAGTATGTCGTTACTTCGCATAATTTGTGACCACTCTAATTTCCCATCTCGTACTTTTAAAAGCGAGCAAATATTACATGGTATGTCCTTACTCCTAGGCATCCCATTATCTACGGGAAAATCTTTTTCAACATCATAAATCTGAATAACTACTTGCCTACTCTCAGGGGTATTTTGCAAAGCATAATATGCCTTCTCCAACTGGTCAAAACCAAAATGAGAACGGATTCTCTTTCCATAAGCGCCATAATAGGTATCTCCATCACCTGCAAATTCAGCTAACTTTGGATTCCAATAATTAATCACTTCTGAACGTTCTTCACCGTTCATTATCCACACCACTTCTGCTAATGCGAAACCTATACTTATTGGTGGCATTCGATCATATACCCATTTTTGCCTTGGATTTTCAATAGAAATAAATGCATGCAACAATTCAAGTACATCTCCGGTTCTACCGCTTAATGCTGTCTCTTGTGCCAAAAGCATGTTAGCTGCCTTTCTCCAAACTTCATTTGCTGTTTTTCCATCAATAAACTCTACCATTTTATCCCCTTTCTTGATATTAGGTGTTTAGCTTATGATTCAATCCCCACTTAGGTGGATAGAAAAAATCAATCCTTTCCAGATTACGATTCGTATATTGTTGTTTTATCCTTTTTCTATCATCCACTCCACAAATATCCGGATGTGCTACACGAGCATACTTATCTGTTTCACAAAATAGATTTTGACAATCAATTAACTGCAACTCCCTACCAAATAAAGATTTGAAGCGCAAGCCTCGTTTTTCAAATTCCTCGCCTTGCCTTTCTGCCACGTATCTGATTACATCCTCGTAATCATATCCTTTTATATCACCAAAACATTTTCTTATTCCATTCTTTGCTCCCGGGCCGGCAACCACAAATGACATTTCACTGAAATCACATAGTTCACTGTAATTAATATCAATTGCAAATTGAAATGCCAAGAAGGTTCCGAGCGTTGGATAAGCCAATAATACCTCATATAATTCTTCCAAACTTTTTGCCTTTGCAACCTGTTGTGGCAAACCAGACTCCATCATATATTCTAAAAGCTTAAGATTATTTTGATGTTTCTTTTCATAGCCAAACCGACTCTTCCCCGATGGCATAATATAAGCTGCGGAATATATTCTTTCATTCGCCCCCATTCTTTCCATCAACAATTGGTTATATCTCTCATAGTTATAAGAAGAATACGTAATCTCTCCCAATGCATTTTTGATATACTCCCAAGTCTCGATTTTATTAAAAAGTTTAAAAAACAGTATTCTAAAGCACTGATCTTCTGGCGAATAGTAATTATCTTCATAAATAACATTTCTGATTAAATATTGACTTACACGGTCTGATGCCCTATAGGCATTCGTAAATTTGTACTTTTTTATAATCTTATCATCCGTCCAGGGGTAATCCCCTCCGCCTAAACGGTTAAAAAAGACTTCCTGGCGTTTTGCTGCGAACTTCCAATATGTATCATATACCGGTGTAGGCTTTAATTCCTCAAATCCCATAAACTATGCTCCTACTATGCTATTATATATTTTATTTACCGCTTCCTCTATACTTCCGTCATTATCGATTATTATGCTCTTGGCGTCTTTACTTGCAAGTTCTCTATACAGACCTACAATTATTTTGTCTTTTTCTTCATCATAATCCCGCTCACGAGTTTCTCGCTCCAACAAAAATATTTTCTTAACATTAACATTTTTCCAGTGGATTAACTCTGGCTCAAGAATCGCTTGAACTATATTGCTATTCAATTCACCCGCTAATCCATATACATACGTAGACCACCAGTAACGATCCAACAGCACAATACATCGTTCAGCGTTCAATTTCACCAGTTTACGCTGGAGCAAGTCAATATGGGAAGCAATATGCAACAGTTGTAAACTGGTTTCATTCAAGAACACATCAAAATATTGGGATTGATTATGGTGGATGTCATATACTAAGCTACCTAATGTTCTTGGCTCATTTCCAGGAAAAGCAACGATGGTACACTCACATTCCATGGATAGAGATATCTTTTCTTTCAATCTCTGAACAATTGTGGTTTTTCCAACATTATCTATGCCTTCAAAAACATATATTCCGAAATAATTTTCATTTTGATGCTCCATCGTGCTTGTCCTCCCTATTCTAGGATATTCAACAATCTCTTTATCATCAGGCGATGATTCATATTATAAAATAAAGCTTCGTTTAACGATTCCTCCCATGGATTTAGGTCTAGCCAATCTCCTTCTGTAAGTTTTTCAAATGCGTACTCACTGGAACGTCCGCCCACAGTACCAACTAATGCCACAGGAATATTAACCTTTTTTGCCAAATTCACTTCGATATCTACACCTTGTTGCGATTTATCAGGCTTAATTTTCCCCCCTAGGCAAATCAGCATCTCACCCTTTTCTTTGCAAATCATATTTTCCCGCATTTCCTGTAGACCATCTGCCAAAATAAGAGTACAATTCTCTTGCAACTCTTCAATATCGTACTGATCTATATAAGCCTTATCCATATGCATTTCAATAGAGTACTTCACATCCGAAGCATATAAACTACCAATATCAAATATTAATTTCTGAAATGTAGGATGTGCACCAAAAACAAGTGTGTAACCATCCTTAATTATTTCCCTGGAATACACTACTAACGCCTCCAGCAAAGATGCCTCATAAATCTCATCACAATCAGGGAACGCCCCAGAGAAAATAATTCGCTTATTGCGCTGTTGTCTCTTGATGCCGGATATATTTTCTAGATTCATTAAATAGTCATCATAATTTTCTTCTATAACCTTTAAATCTTGACCACTTCTATCACGACGGCCATGACTAGATAACAAAAACAATTTATCATGCTTGTCATAACTATTATCTCTTTTTACTTTATCATCTTCCCTTGGATTTCGTCTAAAACACTGTATATAATGCTTACGTATACCAGAATCATACAAATCTCTCGTCTTCTCGCGATATTCTATCCCATATGCTAAGACTGAATTACTATCGTTTATCAATTTTATTTTCCCAGCATTACGCATTTCACTCAAATATTCAATATATGAATATACCTGATTAGAAGAATTCATAATAAGCTGAAAACACTTATCTTCTACTTCATCTACAATTTCTTCTAGTCTATCCTGTGATTCAAATTCTTCACTCCGATAACTAAGAACCGGACCTTGTCCAGGACGTATTTCCATCCGGTCATACGTAGCGTTATCAATCTGAATCCATAGAACCGGTATATCATTCACAAGAGCATAGCATAATTCTTTTATAATATATGATGAATACTGCGCCTCTTCTGTCTGCAAAAAAATAACGACATCACTCACTGCCAAATGTTTGTCAATATCCTTTTGCGCGTCATCTCCCACTTTTACATTAACAACATCTCTATATACATTTCTTTCTCTGGTTAATAAACGTAATCCATCCGCTAATTTTGCAGCTACACGCTCACCATCTTTTCTCCTATGACTAATAAAATAAAGCACTTCATCCCGATAAAGCGGCGATAATGTTTGCGCTACTATCTTTCTTGCAAATAATTGCGCAATTGCCTTTATGTTATTCTTCAACGGATTTCTATTCTCTTTTCGACTAGCAACATCAAAACTCTGCTTATCAGTAACCGGCTCCGGAGGTCGTCTGCACTCAGGATTACCTTCCATCGCAATGGCCCATATTCTACTCTGGGCATCATTGTATTTTCTAATCAACTTCAATATGGTATCCGTATATTCTCCCTTTTCAGATGTGAAGAACACAAAAATATCATTTTTACTTGCTTCTTGTGCAAGTAATTGATTCATTTGAAACACCGTCGAAATATACTGTACATTAGGAACATATGAACTTAACAACTCTGAGCATTCCTGCAAAAACACTGTAGCTACTTTCAATTCTGTCATTGTAAGTTCTGGTTTACAGAAAATAACATTCATTATCATTCTCCTTTATAATGTATAAAATTGCCTGTTTTTCTACTGTAAGGAATACCATATATCCTTCTATCGCAAGTTTCTCGTATGTAACTGATAAAATTATTAATTACAGCTTCGTCCTTACATACAATATGATTACGACCTTTTCTGATTAATGTCTCGAATCTTTGAGGCATATCAATTGCATTATTGCCAAAATAGTAGTAGTCTTGTGATATTAATACTCTGTCAGTCTGCGTATCCCTGTCTAAATTTACATAGTTAATACTTCCATCCGGCATACTATGATGTGAAAACTCCTGCATCCATTCCTCTCCAACGTGATGATATATATTATCTCCATACATATGCATCACGCCTTTATTAAACACAGGGCGTTTACATCTAAAACGTTCATCTTCCCAGTACTCATCGAATGATAAGGTTTCTTCTCCCCGCATAAGCACTACTAATTTCTCATGTACTGGGCTACCTGCCGCCCCGAATGCAGCTACCCAATCTCCTAATTGAGCACATCTTCTTATTACCGGTTTGCAAGTTGCCAACGTACAATAATTAAAATATGGATTTGGTGCAAACCCATAATCTCTCGGTATAACATATGAATACAATTTCATACTTCTTCTCCTAACATGTTGTATGAGTCATGCCTGTAGGATTACTATCTCTAGGGACTCCGCTAGGTCTTTCCCAATCCATATCTTCTCCTTCAATTGCTCTTACAATTTTATCTCCGTTCCATCCAACCAACGCATGTCCATATTCATTTAATTCTGAAGGAATGTCTTCTTCTTTGGCGCCTTGGAGATAAACACCTACTATTCTCTTCCCCATCTCCGCTGCTATTTTAATCTCCCAATTCACATAATCACTTTTTGCCGTATCTTTTCCAATAAGCACAACAACAGTTCCTGCCCATGTCATCTGAGGCTTAATAAGTTCATGCTTGATATACTGCTCATTCGTCGCATTATTTTTTAGTTTATTCTCATATATGGAACTATCTCGCATATTAATTCCATGCCTACCTATGAGACTTTTAAAAGCCTCTATCTTATCTGCATCATTATGTTGATGGGATACAAAAATATTTCTCATTTCGTCTGCCATAAGCACCTCCATAAATATCCATTTAACAAATTTTCTTTCATTATATTATAATACGAATTGTTTGACGACGCTTTCACAGCAGTATATAGCATTATTCTCCTGAACATTAATCTAATGTATCGTTTATCCGCTGTATCCACCCTGTATCATCACCTTCAAATAACTCCATATAGTTGGCAAAATTACTACTTCCAGGAACTGTATCTATTGTTTCCAGACTCGCAACCCTGCGCCGCATATCCTGATAATTATCCACAGTAATATGTTGCATTACAATTTCTATTTGATCCGCTCTTCCTTTGTAATTCTCCACACCGGTATATTTCTTAATTAATGGCGCATTTACTGGTTTTGCCGCAGTTTTCAAATTCTCATCAGTCCAATGCTTTGTTATAATCTGCATTGTGCATGGATTTCCAAACATAATCACTTCATCGTATCACAAAATACAAGTACCAATTCATAGGAACCATTCTGATAACTGTCCTGATATCTCGCCGGAATATTTCCATTCCCACCAGCGTTATCTTTCTTGGCCTGATAGCCTATATTTATCGTCATTGACTTGATCATTCCTGTTACAATTTGATTTCGAGTGCAAAGATACGATAATAAAACGAGAATAGAGAAGAAAACCCAAAGATTTTCTTCCCTTTCTCTTAAAATCCCTATTATTGAGTATTCAACCAGCGCAAATCAAGATATTTGTGCCACACCAATATTACATTTTCTGCAATTTCTTGAGATATTCAGAAGGAATCTCCCCATATTCAGCCTTGAAACACCGGCGGAAATAAGCCACGCTATTCATACCTACCATAAAGGAGATCTCACTGATGCTATACTTACCCTCCAGAAGCAAATGCTCGGCATACTGCATCTTATACTTGCGGATATATTCGTTGGTAGATATACCCGTGAGCGCCTTCATTTTGCGATAGAGCGTACTGGTACTTACCGCCAAGTTACTGGCAATCAAGTTAACATCCACATCACCACTGATATTCTCTTCTATCAGCTTATTCAACTTGTCAAAGAATTCCTGATCTACCTTATTGAGCGATTTCCTCAACTGTTCTTTCTTCCGTGCCAAATTGGTTTCCTTCGATTCCTGTATCAGCATCTTGTCACGCCGACGCTGCTGCAAGAGGTTAAGGATTCGGCTACGCAAGAGCAAATGCGTGAAAGGTTTGGTGATATACGAATCGGCACCCGAATCATAGCCCTTCTCCTTGGCTTCGAAAGAATCCTTCGCCGTAAGAAGAATGATAGGAATATGACTCGTGCGTATATCTTTCTTCAAGGCCCTGCACATGGCATTGCCATCCATATTTGGCATCATGACATCTGAAATGATTACATCAGGCACCTTATTCAATGCCAAAGCCAATCCATCCCGACCATCACCAGCCTTCAACACATCAAACTCGTCAATAAACGATTCTGCCACATAGTCGAGTATCTCCCTATTGTCCTCTACCACGAGGAGCAACGGTTTGCCATTCTCCACACTGAGCACAGCTTCCTCCAAATTGAGGACACCAGATGCAGTATCATTACCCTGCAATTTAGCAGAAGCATTCTCATCACCTCGCAAGGCATCGGGATAAATTTCATTCTCATCCAGAGTGACGATGAAACTGGTACCCTGCTCCAGATTGCTTTCTACCTTCACTTCACCATGATGCAGGGTCACCAACTTCTTGACCAGCGAGAGACCGATACCTGTGCCGGAAGCCTGATGGGGTCCATTCTCCTGATAATAGCGATCGAAAATATGCGGCAATGCCGTTGCAGAGATGCCATGGCCCGTATCACTCACCGTGATATCTACCAGATGACGTTCCCCGCTGCGACGACGCTCCACACTGATATCAATATTACCCTGATCGGTATATTTGATGGCATTCGATACCAGATTATCCAAGATAATGGCGATGACCTCCTTGTCGATATACATCATAATCGGATTCTCTGGAGCCACAAACTTGATGGCTACGTCAGGCTTCTGTGCCAATTCCTCGTACTTCAAAGAAACCTCATGCACGGCATCCACCACGTTTGCCTTCACTACACGAAGCTGACGGTTGTCGGTCTCCGTCTTTCTGAATTCCAATATCTGCGTAATCAGTTCGTTCAATCTCACCGCACTCTGATATATCACCGCCAGCTTATGCTTCACGGCCTTCGTAATATCCGACGAATGCGAGATGTCATCGAGCGGACCGAGAATCAGCGTAAGTGGCGTGCGAAGTTCGTGAGTGATATTAGTAAAGAAGCGCAGGCGTTCCTCGTTGAGTTTCTGTTCCTTCTCATGGTTCACCTTTTCTGCTTTCAACTCGAATTTCAAGCGGAGATGACGCTGATATATTCTCAAAGCCAGATACACTATCGCCAAAACGAATAAGGTATAGCACAACTTAGCCCACCATGAAAGCCAGAACGGAGGCCGAACGATGATGGTAAACTCGGCTATTTCAGAAGACCATGGCTGGTTATGAAAGCGAGCTCGTACCTGCAACTGATAGGTTCCTGATGGAATATCACGTAAAGTAATGGTTCCATTCTGTGCTGTAATCCAATCATTCTGCAAACCAGAAAGCATATAGCTATACTCCACATAGTTCTCCATGGCAAAGTTCTTCACGGTAAAATTTATCGCAAAGGAATTTTCATCATACGCCAACGAGATATGGTTGCGTATGGCAAGATTGATGACACTATCAGTCTGCTCTATTCCACGAATCAGCCGCAACGAAGTTATAATCGTTTTAGGCGCTCGGTTGACAGACAAGACTTGTCTTGGCAGGAAACAGCATAATCCCTGAGCCGAACCAAAATAGATAACACCTTGCTCGGAACGAGCCACACTGCCATCGTTAAAATTAGCCTTAACGACATTATCTTTCTCATTAAAATTGATAAACCTACCAGCTTGTCCTGCCTTTAAGCAACTGATACCACGATTGGTGCTCATCCAAATGTTGTGCATCTCATCTTCTATAATGGCACGCACATGGATATTGCTCATTCCCTGTCTCTGGTCATAAATCACGTGTCTATCCTGATGCTTTACATCAAAGCAGATGGCTCCCTCGTTGGTAGCTGCCCAAATACGACCTTGGGAATCACGCATCAGTTGATTCACTGCGTTGGAAGGAATATATTCTTTTTCACCCTTAGTTGAATTAAACGACTTGATCCGCTTCATTTGAGGCGAAAACACCTCAATGCCAATGCCGAAATAGCCCACCCAGACTCTATGCTGTGCATCCATACAGATGGCACGTACCATATCATTGCCAAGATGATAATTATTTACCACCTTCATCCGCTTGATATCAACCACATAGATGCCATGAGCGGTACCTATCCACATCTGCTGCTTGTCATCTTCATAGAAACATCTGACATCTTCATGCGCATCTGGCAAAACCTTGCGGAAACCTCCACCCGCCATCTTTACGGTAGCACCCTGAAAGAAAGATCCAAACCACAAATTACCATTGCTATCTCGAGTTGCAGCTGCCACGATACTGCCACCTTCATGTTCATAGGTAGCCAATCGTTTTTTTTCTGGCGAGAAGACATTCAGTCCTTTACCATCAGTACCTACCCATAGCTGCCCATTCTTATCGAAAACCAATCCCATCACAGATTTCTCCGTAAGTCGTTCCAGCTGATCAGGAACACCAGCCCGAATGGTACTGAATGGTGCAACAGATTGAGTCAGGAAATTGATGCCGCTACCATAAAATCCTGCCCATACATTATTATATTTATCTAGCAATAGGCTTCGCACACTATTACCCGTAAGATTAAATTCTTCCAACCCCTCGCTGATGAAAGAACATGGAATTTGAGTACTTGCAGTAAATGATTTGTTGGCAACATCCAATACAGCTATACCCATCTGCTCGGTTGCTACAAGCATATTACCATTCGGCAATTCACAGAAATCAAAAATACGATGATTCTTGATGGTTTGATCCGCCACATGCAGAAATCGCTGGCTAAGTGGGTCGTAAATATCTATACCCATATTAGTACCGATCCATATCGTTCCTTTTTTGTCGCGATACAGACAAATTACCTCATTACCCGAAATAGAGTAGATGTCTTGGGCGTTGTGCTTAAAATTCCGGGCAGTTAAATGTTGGGTATCCATGATGGATAATCCACTCTTGACATGTCCCACCAAAAGATTGCCATTTCCCAAATCGAGCACACACCACAATTGGTTATCAGGCAAACCTTGCACTCTATCTTTATCAAAATGCACAAACCTGCCGGTTTCGGGATCAAACAGTTCTACACCTTTCCAATAGGTGGTAATCCAGAGTTTACCATTGGTAGAGGGTGTGATATGCGTAATATCATTCGTTGCGATGCTGGAAGGATTCTTGCCGTCATGCTTATAGCTATGCCATTCTTCTGTTTGATAGTTAAAGGAATTGAGACCATCATTCTTGGTTCCAATCCAGACAACAGGTTTCTTGGCATCATCAATCACACAGTTCAACTCACTACTGGATATGCCCTTTCTGTCTCTTTGCTTGTAATAGGTAAAGAAGCTATTACCATCAAACCGATTCAATCCTTCTTCGGTAGCAAACCAAAGAAAGCCATATTTATCTTGCGCTATGCTTACAACATAATTGCACGATAAGCCCTGCTCCAAGTCCAATGGTCTTACCTGATACTTCTGAGCCAAGGCAACAATATGCCCCATCAAACAGATGAAGACCACCCAAAGTGTCTTTTTTATTTCTATCATATTCATCGAAGGTATATGGTTTTTAATTTTCAATTTGCTGCAAAATTAACAAAAAAACGCCAAAAATCGGGCAAAAACAAGCAAAAAAACGAGAAAAACAGAGGCACAAATCCTTCACTGCACGATTTATGCCCCCTTTTGAATGATTTTTCTCCATTAATTCCTAATAATCGCCGTACATTTGCAACCGAATAAACAACACGCAAGTTGTTCAACTAACACAAAGTTACTCAACTAACGCATAATAAACAAAACAACAAATATAAATAACTAAAAAGAATGTCTTATGGCACATCAACCATTTAATCTAAAGAATGTCCTTTTATGGGCTGCAATTGCTTTGGGTGGATTCACATTCCAGGCATGCAGTAACGATGATGATTATCCTACAGTGGATGGTCAGAATCCAACGATTTCATTAACATCAGACCTGATTCATGCAGAACCAGGACGTACCTTCAACATCACAGGTAAGATTAGCGATGCCGACGGTATCAAGTCTATCCGACTCAAGAACGAGAGAATGCTCCTCGACAAGACCATCAACCTGCTCGACATCTACAAAGATTCCCTGCTCCATGAGTATAACCTCGACTATGCTTATACTCCTGCAGACGACTGGACCGACAACTCCAGCTTTCCTTTGGAAGTGACCGTTGAAGACGTGGTGGGAAAAGTATCAACAGCCAACATCACCATCAAGGGTGACGGCGACTTTACCTTCCCGGTATTCACAGTAGCACCATCTAATAAGGTGAACGTGATGAAGGAAGACCCAATATTCCTGCTCAATGTTGCCGTATCCGACAACAAGTCGTTGAAGAAGTTGGTCATTGATATTCCTGGCATCAACAAGCACGACGAGGTAACACTCTCTGGTACCGAGTACGAATACAGCGAGGAATATACATTCCCATCAGAAGATGCCGATTACGAGATGAGCATCAAGGTGTATGACAGTATGGACAACATGACCGAGCAGAAGAGCACCATCATCGTCAGCGACTTGGTTGACTTTGAGAAGATGTATCTTGCAGATGTCAACTCAGCAGCAGAACTGACAAGCGATGTTTATGGTGTACCAATGCTGGTTGATCACGTAGGCGAATTCCAGTATCGTGCCCGCTACTACAACCAGAAGCCAGGCACAGGCATACGCTTCATTCCACAGAAGACTGATTTCGTTCCTCTCTGCTTCGGTGTTGACGAGAAGACAGGTTTGCTCACCCGCAAGGCTAGCGATGCAAAGCCTATCATCTTGGAAAAGGTGGGTTACTACGAAATCAACTTCAACATCATCACAGGTGAATACAAGGTAGAGGAATATACTCCTACAACCAAGAAGATGACCCTCAACGGTTCTACCACGATTGACTTCAACGACGGTTCTGGCGCACAGCCTGCACAGATTTGTCTAGCAGGTAAGGGTTACTTGCCAGAGGGAGCCGGCGAATGGACAACCAATCAGAACGCAGGTGCATTCATCTTGAATCAGGACGAGAACAACCCATATCGCCTCTATCGCGAAATGAACCTCAAGGCAGGTGATGAAATTGAATTCACCATCAGCCAGACTCACTGGTGGGGTTGGTGGCCAGAGCCTTACTGGCGCTTCGATGGTTCGGATGAGAACGAGGCCAACAAGCTCAACGGCGGTGACAACATGAAAGCGGTAAGGGTTCCTGCTACAGGAAAGTACCTCTTCGAGTTCGACTACGCTCTCTTGCGTTCTCGCATCATCCCTATCAAATAGTATAACACGTGTGAAAGAACAGTCATCTAGAATATTAGAAACATTGTAATATGAACAAGAAATATATCATAGCAGCCATGGCAACCAGTTTCGCCCTCAATATGAACGCTCAGAGCGTGAAAGTGACGGGTAATGTCGTGGACAGCAACAACGAACCAGTTATTGGAGCATACATCAAGGTGAAAGGTAGCAACAGAGGTGCTGTTACCGACCTGGATGGTCATTATACCATCGATGCCGACAAGAACGCTACCCTTGTTATCTCATACGTAGGTATGGCAAACCAGGAAGAAAAGGTTGGCAACCGTTCACAGATCAACTTTGTGCTGAAGGACGATGCCAACGACTTGAACGAGGTGGTTGTCATCGGTTATGGTCAGGTAAAGAAGGGCGACCTCACCAGTTCTATCTCAGCCATCAAGGGCGACAAGCTGGAAAAGCTCTCTACCGGTAACGTGATGAACGCCCTTCAGGGTCAGGTGAACGGTGTACAGATCAGTGGCGCCGGTGGTCCTGGTGCTTCTCCTCGTGTCATCATCCGTGGTGTCACTACCGTGAATGGTTCTGATCCTCTCTACGTTGTAGATGGTATGCCTGTAGGTACCAACATCAACTTCCTCAACCAGAACGACATTGAGAGCATGCAGGTATTGAAGGATGCCTCTGCATCAGCTATCTATGGTACCCGTGCTTCGAATGGTGTGATTTTGATCACCACCAAAAAAGGCAAGAAGGGAGATGCCAAATTCAATGTCACAGCCACCGTAGGTCTCCAAACATTGAAGAAGCAGAATATGGCAGACTCTCAGGAATACAAGAAAGTGTTTGATGCTCGTTATACCAATGATGGCAACGTTTCTCCTTTCAAGGGAAGCGCTGATACCTATACAGACTGGTGGAAAGAATGTATCAACGATGTAGCCGTACAGCAGAACTACGACATCTCTTTCTCTGGCGGTAACGACAAGATGATCTACTCTGGAAGCATCGGGTACTACAAGCAGGATTCTCAGTACAAGGTAGGTCAGTGGCAGAAACTCTCTGCACGTTTCTCTACCGAATACAATTTCAATAAGATTGTCAAGGCTGGTGTTGACTTCACTCCTCGCTACGAGCAGTGGGATGACACCCCAGGACTGATGAGTGCCATCATGGCGATGGATCCAACTACTCCAGTGATGCGACCAAAAAGCGAATGGACCAGCAATCCATACAGCAACTATGACCGTTCGCACAACAACCAGGAATGGAACCCAGTGGCTTCTATGGCACGTATGGACTCTGGTGCTAGCGAATATGGATTGCTCGCAACTCCATACGTAAGTCTCACCCCAATCAAGGGATTGACCATCAAATCAGCATTCGGCTTGAACGCCCGCTTCCGCAGAACCGATTCGTTCAACGTTAACTTCTTCATCGACAACCTGGAGCAGAACCAGAACAACAATGCTACCAGAAAGATGGAGAACTGGGTGGACTGGAACTGGACCAACACAGTGAACTACATGACAACCCTCAACAAGAAACACAACATCAACTTGATGGGCGGTTACACTATGGAGCGCTTCCAGGACTACTGGGCTAATGCTTACTCAGAGAACATTCCAAATAATGATGAGTCTCTGCGCTACCCTAGTTCAGGAACCAAGAACCCGGCAGCTACGGGTACCGACAGCTTCACTTCGCTGGTATCTTACCTGGGACGTGTAATGTACAACTACGCAGAGAAGTACTACCTCACAGCATCTATCCGTGTGGATGGTTCTTCCAAGTTCTCCAAGGACAACAAATGGGCTACCTTCCCATCTGTATCTGGAGCTTATCGCCTTACCGGCGAGGAGTTCATGAAGAACCAGAAGGTGTTTGATGACATCAAGATCCGTGCTGGTTGGGGTAAGGTTGGTAACCAGAACATCGACAACTCGGCATATCTCAGCTCTATCGGTACAACAACCTATGTATTCGGTGGAACTCCAAACCGCATCATCGGTTCTACTGTGAGCGGTATCGGAAACACTAACCTGAAGTGGGAAACCGTGGAGGACTGGAACGTGGGGCTTGACCTTGCTCTTCTCCAGAGCCGCCTGAAGATTACAGCGGATTACTTCGAGAAGACATCTCACGATATGCTGATGAAGAAAGACAACCTCCTCATCCTCGGTTACCCAATGTGGAACGGACAGATGTGGGAGAACGTAGGTAAAATGAAGGCATCTGGTTGGGAACTTGGTATCAACTGGAACGACCAAATCCAGGACTTCACCTACGGCGTAGGTCTGAATCTTTCTCAGGTGAAGAACAAGGCAGTGAAACTGAATGGTGACTACATCTGGACAGGTGGATTCAGTGGCGACTACATCGTTCGCAATGCCGAGGGCGAATCTCTCAGCCAGTTCTGGGGTTACAAGACAGCAGGTATCTTCCAGAACGAGACAGAAGTGAAGTCATACACCAACGAGCATGGCGAGTCATTGCAGCCAAATGCCAAGCCAGGTGACCTCCGCTTCGTGGATTTGAATAATGATGGCGTTATCGACAGCAACGATAAGACTCATATCGGTAATCCATTCCCAGACCTCATGGTAGGTTTGAACCTGAATGCGGCATACAAGGGCTTCGACCTCGTAGCCAACTTCTACGGAACCTTCGGCAACGACATCTTCAACAAGAACATCGGTCGCTATGCAGGAACCGACGGTCAGAATGTATATGCCGGCACTTACGACAAGACCTGGAGAACCGACAACACAGGTGCAGAATACCCTCGCCTCTCTGTCAACGATTCCAACATGAACTACAAGCGAGTAAGCGACTTCTTCGTAGAGGATGGTTCTTACTTCCGCTGCAAGTTGCTCCAGATTGGTTACACCTTGCCTAAGCAGTGGTTCAACAACAAGCTGAACTTGCGTTTGTCATTCTCAGCTCAGAACCTCTTTACCATCACCAACTACTCTGGTGCAGATCCAGAAGCAGCATCAATGGGTAAAAGTGTAACAGAGGCAGGTATCGACTACACAGGTTATCCTAACCCACGTACCTTCCTCTTCGGTTTGAACATGAGCTTCTAATCGCAGGGAATATACATTATTATAATATATGTAATCATTAAAATAAGAAACAAGATTATGAAAAGATATATCATAGGTTTGACCTTGGCTTCTGCCTTGACTATGGGCTTGACATCTTGCTCCGACTTCCTTGAGGAGCCTATCCGCGGTCAGCAGGATATGGAGAACTACTTCACCACCGAGGAAGAATGTGAAAAGCAGATTACCGGTTGCTACAACTTCATCGCATGTGATGACTGGTGGCAGATTTACAAATTCTACAACCTCTGCAACATTACCACCGATGATTGCTGGATGGGTAACACCACACAGGACCCGGGTGAATATAGAGCAGCAGCCATGTTTACCGGCAACACCATCGACTTGGGTAATGCTGTACAGAACTTCTGGCAGTATCGCTACAAGGGTATCACCCAGTGCAACATCGCCATCGAAAAGATTGCACAACTGAAATTCAACGACGAGAAGTATCAGAAGCGACTGATTGCCGAGGCTAAGTTCCTCCGCGGTTTCTACTACTTCGAACTGGTGAAGAACTTTGGCGGTGTACCATTGGTAATGTCACTCAAGATGCCTTCTGAGGTTCAGGGTATCACCCGAGCTACCAGCGCAGAAACCTACGCTCAGATTGAGCAGGACTTCAAGGATGCCCTCGCCGATCTTCCAAAGAAGGCAGAGCTATCTGCCAACGACATCGGTCGTGCTACCAGCGGTGCTGCCAAGGGTATGTTGGCAAAGGCATATCTCTACCAGGGTAAGTATGCTGAAGCTGAGCCTATCCTGCAGGAACTCACCTGCCGTGGCTCTCATGCCAGCGGAACACCGGAATATGAACTGATGGATGACTTTAGCCAGGTTTGGAACATCGACTATAACAATGGCAAGGAGAGTCTCTTCGAGATTCAGACCAGTGATGATACCCAGTATTCTCTGGGTGAGCGCTACTCTGTCTTGGTTGGTTCACGTGACGACGCTGGTTGGGCATGGGGTCTTCCTACCAGCAACCTGGAAAAGGCTTTCAAGGATGCAGGAGACGAGATTCGACTTCGCTATACCATCCTTCACGATGGACAGACAGAAGTTCCTGGTGACCCAACATGGAATGAGGACAACCCATACGTGATTTCAGCCAGCAAGCATAAGTCTGGCCGTTGCAACATGAAGCTCTTCATCCCAGTGAACAGGCGCCCTAGTCCATACGATGCACCTCACAATCCATTGAACATCCGCTTGCTCCGCTATGCAGAGGTATTGCTGATGTATGCAGAGACAGAGAATGCTCTCAATCACGACAGTGAGGCACAGTGGGCACTCAACAAGGTACGCCAGCGTGTTCAACTTCCAGAAGTTACCGCCACAGGTACAGCCCTTCGTGATGCTATCCGCACCGAGCGCCGTCTGGAGCTGGCACTTGAGGGGACCCGCCTCGACGACCTGCGCCGCTGGAAGATGGATGATGGAAAGACAATGATGGAACACGTATTCGGTCCTAACGGTACTTTCGTGAAGTACAACATGGAGGAATCTACCGACCCATACGAGACCACCAACCAGCAGGAGAACAGCAACGAGGGTATCAACTTCCAGGCACCTCGCGACCTTCTCTTCGCCATCCCTAACTCAGAAATTACCATGAGTAACGGAACCATCAAGCAGAACGAAGGTTACAACTAAAATATCAAAGGGGCAGGACAAATCTCTTGTCCTGCCCCTTTTCTTTCATAAAAATATTGTTATCCATACACTTTAATTATATATAAAGCCTCAGCAAATGAAAAAAACATCCATCTTCAGCCTCACAGCTGCCTTGATGATGACTGCCAACTTATATGCGCAATCATCATATAAGGTCACCGTAAACCCCAACATCTGCTATCAGACCATAGCAGACTTCGGATCAAGCGACTGTTGGACAGCCGATTTTGTGGGCAAATATTTCAGTGATGCAGAAAAAGAGAAATCGGCGAAATGGCTCTTCAGCCAGGAAATGGATGCCGATGGTAACCCAGAAGGCATCGGTCTCTCAATGTGGCGCGTAAACCTGGGTGCCGGTTCAGCAGAACAAGGCAGCCAAAGCGGCATCGAAGACATCACCCGACGTGGCTACTGCTATCTAGATGCCAATGGCAACTACGACTGGACCAAGTCGGCAGGTCAACAATACTTCATGCAGCAAGCCAAGAAATATGGAGTAGATCATTTTCTGCTCTTCTCCAATTCAGCCCCAGTACAGTTTACCAAAAACGGCAAGGCATGCGCCAACAAGGGTGTGAGCGGAAGCAATCTCGCAGACAATCACTATGCCGACTTTGCCAAATTCCTCACGACAACAACCAAACACTTCACCGACAAAGGCTACAACATAACCCTCATTGATCCGGTAAACGAGCCACAATACGATTGGACTGAAGGTCAGGAAGGTTCACCATGGACCAACGAGTGCATCGCCAAGCTCGCCCGAGAGTTGGACAAAAGCATTACCGACCAGGGACTCTCTGCCCAGATACTCCTGCCGGAAGCCTGCCAATGGAAGGCACTCTATCAAGACGGAACCGAGAAGAGAGCCAACAACCAGATAGAGGCTTTCTTCAATACCAGCAACAGCAGCACCTACATCGGCGACTTGAAAAACCTGAAAAGAGCCATCGCTGGTCATAGCTACTGGACCTTCGGCACGAATGCCGACCTGAAGGACATCCGTCAGAACGTATGGAACAAGGCTCAGGAATACAATCTCGATGTATATCAAACCGAATGGAGCATGCTCGATAAGGAGCCATCCACTTCAGCAGGTTTCCCTTCCAGTTACGATGCAGCCAGCTATATGGACATCTCGCTCTATATGGGTAAGCTTATCCACTGCGATCTCACCTACGGCAATATGGCATCATGGAGCTACTGGACCTCTTTCGCACAAGAGAAATGGGGACAGAAGAACCGCTTCTATCTCTTGCGAATGAATACCCAGGGCGATAACAACAACGAGAGCTATGGTGATATCCAGAACGGCGGTACCATCACCGACAACAGTAACCTCTGGGTACTCGGCAACTACAGCCGTTTCATCCGCCCTGGTTACAAGCGTATCGACCATATCACCAATAAGGAAGAAAATCTCAATAAGCTTCTGGGATCTGCCTATCTTTCTCCAGATGGCAAACGAATCGTTTTAGTATATGTAAACATGATGGCATCACAAAACAGTGTACGCATCAACATTGAGGGACAGAAGGCAGCCAAGGATATCAACGTTTACCGCACATCTGCGAAAGAAAACCTGAAGCACATCAAGAGCAGTTTCAGTCTGGATAAGCTGATTGCCATCCCAACCAAGAGCGTTGTAACCATCGTGATTGATTTCGAAGATGCCATCAATACTGGCATTAGCCATATCAAGGCAGATAAGGCCGGTAGCAATGACATCTACAGCATCGAGGGCAAATTGGTTCGCAAACATGCAGATTCTACAGAAGGACTCGCCAAGGGTATCTATATCCAAAACGGAAAGAAATTCGTGATAAAATAACAGCAAGGGCATCCATCTGCTTTTGAACAACTCATCAAACATAAAATTCTATTATGGCACATAATTATATGAAATACGGTGCTTTATCTGCATTGCTCATCGCCAGCATCAACATGCAGGCAGCACAGGAAGGAACAACCCGTTATACCATCCTTACCCAAAGCCCGGAGCAGCACATCCAGCACTTCGGTGCCAGCGATGCATGGAGTATGCAGTTTCTCGGTCTATGGTCAGAGAAACAGCAGGAGCAGATTGCCGACTGGCTCTTCTCTACCGAGAATGATGCCTTAGGCAAACCTAAAGGCATCGGCTTGTCTATCTGGCGATTCAATCTGGGAGCCGGAAGCGAGGAACAGGGAGAGGCTTCGCAGATTCAGCCGGGCACAAGAACCCAATGCTTTCTCAATGCTGACGGCACCTACGACTGGAGCAAACAGGCTGGACAGCGCAAGTTTCTCAAGCTCGCCAAGCAGAGAGGTGTGCCTTATTTCCTCGCCTTCTGCAACTCAGCACCCGTGTTCTATACCAAGAACGGACTCGCAACCAACACAGGGCGCGGCGGCACCATCAATCTGAAGGATGATTGCTACGGCAAATTCGGAAAGTTCATCGCCACATCTCTCAAAGGCATCGAAGAGCACGATGGCATCCACTTCAACTACATCAGCCCTATCAACGAGCCGGATGGACATTGGAACTGGACAGGACCGAAGCAGGAAGGAACCCCAGCCACCAACCGCGAGTTTGCCAAGGTGGCAAAGGAGGTAAGCAAAGCATTGGTAAAAAACAAGCTCAACACCGAGATTCTCATCAATGAGTCGAGCGACTATCGCTGCATGCTTGGCACCCACATGGCCGACTGGCAGCGAGGCTACGAAATCAACTCCTTCTTCACCAAGGACAGTACGCAGACCTATCTGGGCAAGACCAAGCAACTCCTCCCTCTCATCGGTGCTCATAGCTACTGGACCAATACCCCTATCCCATACATGAGAGAAATCAGAATGAAGATTAGGGAAGCATGTAAGCAGAAGAACATCAAGTTCTGGCAAACAGAACTCTGCATCATGGGCAACGACGAGGAGATTGGCGGCGGAACTCCTTACGACTTCTCGATGAAGACAGCCCTCTATGTGGCTCGTGTCATCCATCATGACCTGGTATATGCCAATGCCGAGAGCTGGAGCTGGTGGCGTTCTGCAGGCGGTGACTACCGCGATGGACTCATCCGCATATACAGCAAGGATGGATGGAAGAGCGGTTGGGCAGTAGATTCCAAGTTGATGTGGGTACTCGGCAACTATTCCCGCTTTATCCGTCCAGGTGCCCAGCGCTTCGATATCGCTACAACTTCTGCCGACGGAAAGCAGATAGAGGAAGGCTACAACGACCCTTACGGAGTAATGTGTTCTGCCTATCAGAATGCCAACGGCAAATGGGTGATTGTGGCAATCAACTATTCTGAGGATGTGAAGCCTGTCAACTTCCAACTCGATAATCATGAGCAGAAAAACTGGCAGATGTATCGTACCAGTGACATCTCTTCCGAGAGTTTAGCGCCTATTGGAAGTTGCGATGGAACCACGCAGTTGGCTCCACGAAGCATTACGACTTTTATGCAAAAATGATTGAAATAGTCCCTTTTTAACGAAAAATCCCCTTTATTGAACGATTTTTATCCTTCATAAAGGAGATTTTCCGTTATCTTTGCAAATGTTTTATCAAGAATACTAAAAAATAAGTATAATGACAGTAACAACTTCAATCAAGACATTAGCCTTTGCCTCACTATTGGCACTGGCACCGGCTCAGATGATGGCGGCACAAAAAGGTGGCACCTTCACTACCGGCGACAAGACATTCCTTCTCAATGGCAAACCTTTCGTGGTTAAAGCTGCCGAGTTACACTATCCTCGTATTCCTCGCGCCTACTGGGAGCATCGCATCAAGATGTGCAAGGCTCTTGGCATGAATACCGTCTGCCTCTATGTGTTCTGGAATATCCATGAGCAGGAGGAAGGCAAATTCGACTTCACAGGCAACAACGATGTGGCTGCTTTCTGCCGCCTCGCCCAGAAGAACGGCATGTATGTCATCGTTCGCCCGGGTCCATACGTTTGTGCAGAATGGGAAATGGGTGGTCTGCCTTGGTGGCTCCTCAAGAAGAAGGATATCCGTCTGCGTGAGCAGGATCCTTACTTCATGCAGCGAGTAGAAATCTTCGAGAAGGAAGTGGGCAAGCAGCTGGCTCCACTCACCATCCAGAATGGTGGTCCTATCATCATGGTTCAGGTGGAGAACGAATATGGTTCTTACGGCAAGGACAAGCCATACGTAAGTGCCATCCGCGACATCGTCCGCAAGAGCGGATTTGATAAGGTAAGCCTCTTCCAATGCGACTGGTCATCCAACTTCCTGAACAATGGTCTCGATGACCTGACCTGGACCATGAACTTCGGTACAGGTGCCAACATCGACCAGCAGTTTAAGCGTCTCGGTGAGGTTCGTCCGAATGCTCCCAAGATGTGTTCAGAGTTCTGGAGTGGCTGGTTCGACCATTGGGGACGAAAACATGAGACGCGTCCTGCAAAAGACATGGTACAGGGAATCAAGGATATGCTCGATCGTAATATTTCTTTCAGTCTTTATATGACTCACGGCGGAACCACTTTCGGACATTGGGGAGGTGCTAATAATCCTGCTTATTCTGCCATGTGCAGTTCCTATGATTATGACGCTCCTATCAGTGAAGCCGGTTGGACGACAGAGAAGTATTTCCTGCTTCGCGATTTATTGAGAACATATCTTCCTGCCGGTGAAGCGTTGCCTGAAATACCTGCCGCATTGCCGGTCATTGAAATTCCTGAGTTTCATTTTACAAAAATAGCTCCTCTTTTCTCTAATCTGCCGGAAGCAAAACAAACGGTGGATATTCAACCTATGGAACAATTTAACCAAGGTTGGGGAACAATTCTGTATCGGACGACATTGCCCGAAGCTGTAAAATCCGGAACGACTCTGAAGATTACCGAAGTGCATGATTGGGCACAAATCTATGCTGACGGTAAACTATTGACACGTTTGGATCGTCGTAAAGGTGAGTTCACGACAGTGTTGCCTGCTTTGAAGAAAGGGACGCAACTGGATATTCTGGTAGAGGCAATGGGACGTGTCAACTTTGATAAGTCC
>OGLM01001348.1_pt1 | contig 25696 bp, 20 predicted proteins | sample 1572531 | NCBI WGS metagenome assembly OGLM01 (sample SAMEA2581909, study PRJEB24529) | metagenome | biome: Human gut stool | place: China | collected 2011 | reverse complement strand
ATACAGGCGTGGCCGCAGAAGCTGTCGGTATCGGTCGTCACATAAAATGAACCGTCTTTTTTTTCAACGGACAGAACAGACTGTTCGGTAAATACAGTCACACCGCTCTGTTCGACTTCATACCGCAGTGCGGACTGCAAAGAAGCCGCCGTTTCCGAATGGGGATAGACATATCCGTTTCTGTCCTTGTGGTAAATGCCTGCATTTTCAAAAAATTCAAGGGTATCCTGTACCGGAAAGGTATTTAAAACCTGCATGACAAAGTCAGGATTGCCGTTCTGATAACAGTCTGCCTGCATATGCAGGTTGGTAAAGTTACATTTTCCGTTGCCGGTCTGGAGTATTTTTGAACCCAGCCGTGCCGTATGTTCTATTAAAATGACAGATGCACCGCCCTGTGAAGCGCAGACAGCGGACATCATGCCCGCGGCGCCGCCGCCAATAACAATGCAGTCACAGGTGTGCTGTTTTAACTTTGTCATAAGAAGCCTCATTTCGTGTATTTTTATTTTTAATCTCTATCATTAAAGATGTGTTGGCAAAAGCAAGACATCTGTCTGAATCTAGTATCATATTTTATCAGACGTATAGTTTCCGTGCAATATTTAACTGCTGTAGGTCTGTAAAAATTCGTAAAGTTCCTGCTCTCCGGTGATGTACAGGCCGTATTTTAACTGCTCCCGTATTTCAACCGGCATGAGGTTTACCGCTACATCGGCGTAGTCGTAAAAAATCTTGTCATCTCCCCGGTAAATGCACAGGCGGTCTTCACTGTAAATCAGGTAAAAGGTTTCTTTTTTTGTCTGTACTTTTCCGTTGGCATAAATGCCGGCAGAGGTGTCTGCCAGACTGGTGCTGTCAGTTTCTGCCCGGTAGACAAAGGTTTCCTCTTTGGTAATATTTTTTGTATTTTCCTTTGAAGCAAAGAAAAAGATGCACCCAAAGCCTGCAATAAACAGTACTAATATTCCAGCTGCGCCGCTGATCCATTCTATTCGTTTCATAAATTGGTACCCTTTCTATAAGAAATCGTTATACTGATATTTTTTACAGAAATGTAAAATTTATACTTTTTTATAAAAGGATACTGTTATATTAATTTTTATTTCTGAGCGGTTTTGTCGGGAAGTGGCAATGAAAAATCACAGGTCCAATTCACTACAAAACGATAGAAATTTTCCACGGCTGGCGGCATATACACAGAATCGTCATGGACAAGGTAAAAATTCCGTTCATAGGACGGTGATGTAATTGAAAGAATTTTTACCGGTAATTTCTGCAGTAAATCCATGTAGGGAACTACGGCAATGCCAAAGCCTTCTGCGACGAGTCCGGCAATAACCTCATCTTCTTCTGTTTCAGTGACAATATTGGGAACGGCATTTTCACGCAGAAACATATCGTCAATGACACTGCGGATACCAGAGGTCTGTGTAAAATAGATGTGCGGATATGATGCAGTATCTGCAAGCCGGACACCGGTATTTACGGCAAGCGGGTGATTTTGGGGAACAATAACGACAAGCTCCTGTTTCTGGACGGGAACGGCGGTCAGTTTTAAGTCGTCCTGCGGTTTGGAGCAGAACAGCAAATCTACTTTTTGCTGCTGCAAATCGTCTAACAGCTGTCTGGTGATTCCGGTATGAAAGGTAAAATGGATATCATTTTCCGGGTATGCCTGTAAAAATTCTGCTGCCAGCCGCGGGACAAAATGGATTCCAAGCGGGCGTACAAAGCCCAGACGTATCAGTCCAGAACCACGGGCACTGCGCTGCAGCGAAGCGATGCCGTCATCTAATGTGGAAAGGGTATGCTCCGCACAGGCAAGAAATTCCCTGCCAAACGGTGTAAGCAGGGTGTTCCTGCCGCTTTTTTCAAATAAAGGCACACCGAGTTCTTTTTCCATCTGTGCAATGGCATGGCTTAAACTGGGCTGCGTAATGCACAGCTGCTGGGCAGCTTTTGTATAGTGTTTTACGTGTGCGAGGGTTACAAAGTAACGCAGATAAAATAGGTTCAAAGAAATTCCTCCTGTAGGGGTGCTAAAATAAAAGGAATATTATTTTAGCTTTTATTTTATTCTTTCTCGTAATTTAATAAGGCTTCCTTTGCTTCTTCTTCTGTTAAACTACAATTTTTGATAATGTTGTCAATAATAACATTATCTGGGAAATTTAGTCTTTTTAACGTTATAATAGTTGTTTTGATAGCTGCATCTTCTCTTTCTTCCCTGATTTTTTCCATTATTGTCATATACTCCACCTTCCATTTCTTTTTAGCAATTGATTCATTAACAGCCCCTTGTAATTCTTTTGTAAAATTACTATTTGTTTCTTTCTTTGATAAAAAATCCAAGAAACTGCACATATCTTCTGATAATCCGTTTCTTGAGCCTGCCGCATTAACAATGACTTTTGTTGCCTCATCACCGAGTCTTACAGAATAATCCTGCTCACAAATATAGTTAAATGTATATACAGGCAGATTTTTTCCAAATACATCTTCCAGACAGATAAAAATTACATATGATTTCTTTAATTCAGAATATCTCATACCTTTCTGAATTAAATTAAGGTCAATCATTCCCTGATAATATCTGGTTCGTTTAGGCAGGTCTTTCTGTCTTGTCGTCTGCATTTCAATATCATAAACAGTGTTTTCTGCATCATCGACATATACATCAAATCTGACACCCTTTCCGTCATATGTAATGTCTACATTTTTCTGCTGTTCTGCAATTTCAACTTTTCTGATTTTAATATCAAGAATTAATTCTAACAATTCCTTACATAAATCCAGTCGGGTTGTTAAAATCATGCAAAACATATAATCATCAGTAAAACACAGTTCCTCATATTCTTTAAAATGTTTCTTCATATCCCATTCTCTTTGCTTTTAGTATATAGTAGTTGTGATTGACTTTCAAGTTGTTTTGCCTGATAGATACAGTCTATAGTTTGATGAAAATTATTTATTTGTTATTTGCAAAAAGCATTTGTATACTGAAAAACTGTAAAAAGATTCAGCAAACACTTTAATTGAAAGGAAGAAGCATATGAGTAATCAACAGGAAAACAGACAGGTTTTGCGCGGAGAGCTGGCTTTGGCAGCAGCCGTCCTGATTAACAGCTTCGGCGTGGTATTGATGTTGTATTCCGGTGCAGGAATTTCTGCAATTTCGAGCGTGCCGTTTGCATTTTCAGAAGTCTTTACAAAGATATCCCTTGGAACTTGGACGTATCTGTTTCAGGGATTGCTGGTGCTTACATTAATGATTTTACGTAAAAAATTTGTACCACAGTATTTGTTTAGCTTTGTTGTCGGATTTGCTTTCGGGGAATTTTTGGATATCCATGAATTATGGATAGGGATTCTGCCACAGACGATACCGTGCCGGATAGTATACTTTGTGTTAAGTTATATTCTGATTTGTATTGGAATTGCATTATCCAACCGATGCGGATTGCCAATTATTCCGACAGATTTATTTCCAAGGGAACTTTCCGATATTATCCGTGTCGGATATCCTAAAATCAAAATTACTTTTGATGTAATCTGTCTGACAGTAACTGCCTGCATGACAGGATTTCTTTTAGGACATCTTGACGGACTAGGAATCGGAACAATTCTTGCTGCTTTCACGATGGGAAAATGTATCGGCATCATTGGAAACTGGATGGATCAACGGTATACATTTGTGTCTGTCTTAACTCAGAAATAAAGCTTTAATCATACGGGCACGTAATACCTTCCACATCAGCAGCGGCAACAGGGTTTCAACTGTTGCACAGTATTTATCAGCCAGACACAGAATCCATGCTTCCTTATACCGCGGCGGTATCGGGGTCAGTGGAAACATGTGTCTGGCTATCATATTTTCTTCAATTGGATTCAAATCAAAATCTTCTTTGGCATTTCTTAAAGCTGTCGATGGGTGATAAAAGCCATGAAGCCGATGACTTTTATCCGTTTCATGCCAGTCATAGAGAAAGTAATCATGCAGCAATGCACCGCGGATCAGTGACTTTTCATCAATATTCAGCCGGAAACGTCTTGCAAAATACAAACTTGTATAAGCTACTTTTACACTATGTTCATAAACAGATGTCGAGCCGTGCTGTATATAGCTTTTCTCCATTGTCAGCCGTCCTTCCTTTTCCAGTGTACGGATGGCAGTTGACATTACTGTAAAAATACTTCTAATGGGTCTATTTTCAGGGTTCATGTACTTCTCCATTTCATTTTTGTGAACCATTACTTTGCTACCTATGCAGATTATACGCAAAAATGTATTTAATTACAATACCTGAAGCCAATTTATTTCTTAAGAATTTCTTATTTTGTTCCAAAGATTCTGTCGCCTGCATCGCCAAGTCCCGGACAGATGTATGCATTTTCGTTTAACTGTCTGTCTAATGCACCGACATAAATCTGGATATCCGGATGTTCCCTGTGCAGTCTTTCGAGTCCTTCATGAGCTGCAATAATGCACATGAACTTAATGTTTTTGCCGCCGTGTTTTTTAATCTGGTTAATCGCATCAATCGCAGAACCGCCTGTTGCTAACATCGGATCACACACAACAATCGTTCTTTCGGCAATCGGGTCCGGCAGTTTGCAATAATATTCCTGCGGTTCGTGAGTTTCTTCGTCACGGTACATACCGATGTGTCCAACCTTTGCGGACGGAACTAACGCTAAAATACCGGAAACCATACCAAGTCCGGCACGAAGAATCGGCACAACGGCAAGTTTTCTTCCGGCAATCATCGGTGTCATGCAGGTTTCAATCGGCGTTTCGACTTCTACGTCTTCTACCGGCAAATCTGAAAGCGCTACAAAGCCTTCCAGCATGGCAATTTCATCAACTAACTGACGAAATTCGTTTGTGCCGGTTCTCTTGTCACGTAAGATTGAAATCTTGTGCTGGATTAAAGGGTGTTCAAAAATAGTTACATTTTCCATTTTATTCATAAAAATCTCCATTCCGCCGTCAATGCGGCATTTTTATCTTTTTTATTACTCTGCTTCATCTTCGCTGTCGCTGTTTGCAACATAGACCCCGCGGCTTCTGTCACCCTCTGGATTTTTACCAAACTGGTAATCATTTCCCGGTAAAACGGCATTGAGGAAAATACCTGCAATCGCAGCTACGGCAAGGGCTGTCAGTGTAATTGAAGTGCCAAAGACAGTAAAGGTCAAGCCGTCTGAAAATCCAAGTCCGCAGACAAAGATGACACCGGCAATAATTAAGTTTCTGGACTTTGTTAGGTCTACCTTATTTTCAACGACATTTCTCACGCCGATAGCGGAAATCATACCGTAGAGCATGAAAGACACACCGCCGATAATTGCCGCAGGCATTGTTGAAATAATTGCCGAAAACTTCGGAATAAAGGACAATACAATTGAAAAACATGCCGCAATACGGATAACACGCGGGTCATAAACTTTGGAAAGTTCAAGAACGCCGGTATTTTCACCGTATGTCGTGTTGGCAGGTCCGCCGAGGAATCCGGCAAATGCGGTTGCAAGTCCGTCACCCATTAAGGTACGGTGCAGACCTGGTTCTTCAATAAAATTTTCTCCGACTGTAGCGGAAATGGCGGACATATCTCCTACGTGTTCCATCATCGTTGCAATGGCAATCGGTGCCATAACAAGAATCGCTGTGATGTCAAATTTGCAAATCTGGAACTGAGGCAGTCCAATCCAGCCGGCGCCCGATACAGATGCAAAATCTAAAATCGCTGTGCCATCAGGATTTGTGATACCGCAGGCATTTAAAATCACCGCAAGCCCATAGGAAATCAAAACACCCATGAGAATCGGGATAATCTTAAACATGCCTTTTCCCCAGATATTGAAAATGATAATCACCGCTAATGCCGTAAATGCAATCCACCAGTTGGTTGAAGCATTTGAAATAGCTGACGGTGCAAGGGATAAACCGATGCAGATGATAATCGGACCGGTTACAACCGGCGGTAAAAATTTCATGACACGGTTGACACCGACCAGTTTGAATATCAGCGCCACCGCCAGATATAAAAGTCCGGCAACAACAATACCGCCGCAGGCATAAGCCGCTTTATCATTGACATTCATGGTCGCATAAATACCGTTTTTTAAGTTGGCAACGGTATAAAATCCGCCTAAAAATGAAAAGGACGAGCCTAAAAACGCAGGCACTTTCAATTTGGAACAAAGATGGAAAATCAGTGTGCCAAAGCCTGCACAAAATAAAGTAACAGAAACGGTAAGACCTCTTGTCAAAGGTTCACCGCAGGCATCTTTAAAATAGCCTGCCACAAGAATCGGTACCAGAATTGTAGCACCGAACATCGCAAACATATGCTGGATTCCGAGAATCAGCATTTTCGGAATGCCGAGCTTACGTGCGTCATAAATGGGTTCATTTGAGTTGTTCATAGAATTCTCCTGCTGTTAAAATAGTATTGATAAATAATCCACAAAGTATGATATCATTTTAACAGGAGATTGGCAACCGGTAATGTTTAATCCGTGTGGCTGATTTTACACTTTATACGGCGGAATCTGTCTGTGTGTGTCCTGTGATATACCGGACAATGAATTGTGCCGTTTTTTCAACACCGTCAGAGGAATCGACCGTTAATTCATAATTTCTTGCATCACCCCAGTGTGTGCCGGAAATATGCTCATAATATGAAGCCCTTGCCTTATCGGAACGCTCAATATTCACCCTTGCTTCTTTTGGCGTGTCGCCGTATACATCCATAACTCTTTGAATTCTGTAATCCTGCGGCGCATGGATAAATATGCGGACAACATTGTCGTAATCTTTTAAAATATAATCTGCTGCCCTGCCGACAATGACACAAGAGCCGTTTTCCGCAATTTCACGGATAATGGCATCCTGTGCTTTAATCGCGTATTGCACTGCATTGGAACTCAGATATAAATCACGCATGATATCCGGCGAATTTTTGTGAATATCGGAAATGAATTCGCGATTTAGTCCACTCTCTTTTGCCGCCAGCGTAATCATTTCTTTATAATAGAAAGGAATGCCTAAGGCATTGGCAACACATTTTCCAATCTGCTTGCCCGATGAGCCATGCTCTCTTGCAATCGTGATAATGACGCCGGGTTTGGAAGGCTTTAAGGCAATATCAGGATTGTCAAGATTATCGATATTGTCATGACTGCCTGTACTGTCTGCGCCAGCTGTGGCGGCTGAGATATGTGTGGCGGCGGTGACATCTGTGATGTTTTTACCGCCAGAAGCCTCAGTTTCCCGTACATAATCCTTGTTTAAGAATTGACGGTAAAAATAAGCCCCGGTAAGGCTGGTGATAACTTCCGTCACCGGATAAGTCAGCCAAAACCAGTTTAATCCGAATCTGGAAAATAAATATGCCAGTGGAACAAATAATACCACGGTGCGGATAACCGTAAGCAGTGAACTTTTAAGGCTTGAACCCACCGCCTGAAAAAATACCGGGAATATCAGCGAAGTGACCATTGGCAGAAAGCTGATGCCGACAAAGCGGAAGCCCACCCGTCCGATAGCAATAACCAGTTCATCGGAAGTAAATACCCGCAGCATTTGTGACGGAATACAGACAAAGCATAGTGTTCCCAATGCCATAAGGGAGATTCCGAACACAATGGAAGCCGACAGGGTCTTTTTACAGCGCTCAATATTTCTTGCCGCATAATTGTAGCTGATAACAGGAACAATGCAGGTCTGCATTGCGCCGAGCGGGATAAAGAAAAAGGTCTGCCACTTATAGTAAAGTCCCAGTGCGGTTACTGCCTGGTCTGAAAAGGTTGCAAGAATCAGATTCAATCCCAGTATGTAAAAGGTATACGCCGACTGCATAAGAATATTCGGAATACCCAGCTGGAAGATTTTAGCAATGTGGTGTGGGTAAACCTGTCTGTGCGGGGATTTGCGAAAGCCTTTTTTCATGACAATCAGTGCCGCCATAATCTGTCCGGATACTGTCGCCACCGCCGCGCCCGCAATGCCCATTTTCGGAAATCCGAACATACCGAAAATCAGCAGAGGGTCTAACACGATATTCGTAATCGCGCCGATAATCTGCGCTGTCATCGGCGTTTTCATATCGCCGCAGGATTGCAGAACCTTTGTCCAGATACTTTCCAGAAACAGTCCGAAACTGAATACACACACAATACGTCCGTATACGATGACATCGTGAATGATGACTTCGGAATTGGTTGACATTTTTGCGTAAAACGGCATGGCAAACCAGCAGATGACCGCAAATAAAAGCCACATAAAGCCTGCTAACGGCGTGCCGACACCGGCATACTCATCGGCTTCTTTTTCATTGCCGACACCCAGCTTTGCCGCCATAACCGTGTTAATGCCCACCCCCGTTCCCACGGCAAGGGCAATCATTAAAAGCTGGAGCGGGTAGATAATTGACAGTGCCGTCAGTCCCGAATCGGAGTATCTGCCGACAAACAGGCTGTCAATGATGTTGTAGAGCGCCTGTATCAGCTGGGCGAGCATGACCGGTGGCGCCAGTTTTAAAAGTATTTTGCTGATTTTTTCTGTTCCAAATAAATCTGTCTGTCCCATGATTTTGTTTTACCTCGGGTTTGTTTAATTTGTTATTTTTTAGAATTTTTTTCTAATTCCAGCATGTACTTATCGAAATCGGACATAAATAATCTGTCCTGAATCACACGATACTTTTCAAATTCCGTTTCAGCTTTTGCCTTGGCAATCTCCGCTGTGATTTTCCCTGCATCTTGAAGAACTTCTCTGTCATCTGCCATCAGGAATAAATCCAGACGCTTTGACCAGTCCTCCATTGTCATCGGAATATGACGTTCCGCACGATCCTCTGCCAAATCCAGATAAGCTGATACAATACGTTCTAATGACCGCATTTCCTGTTCACTCAGATATTTTTTTGCTATATTTACATCACTTTTTACTACTTTACCTTCCGGAGCTGCTGCCCATGTTGTGAGTCCCATATGTGGCTTTTCCGCATCCGCACGCTCGTAAATTAATTCTGCTGCTGTATGTCCGTGAACTGCATAATGCATTTTATTTTGTACCTTATCAAAGAACTGCTTAGTTGTTTGCGCAGTTCGGTCATAATCAAGCGCTGTCGCATAAATATCTGTTATCTTCTGGTAAAATCTTCGCTTAGATAAACGGATTTCTCGAATCTGCTCAAGCAAACGGTCGAAGTATTCTACTGTAAGCACAGAGCCACCATTTTTCAGACGCTCATCATCCATAACCCAGCCTTTAATGGTATAATCCTTTACGATACCATTTGCCCACTTACGGAACTGCACCGCACGCTCATTATTCACCTTGAAACCGACAGCAATAATCATCTGCAGGTTATAATGATTTACTTCTCGCTGAACCTGACGAGAACCCTCGGTTTGAACTATTCGGAATTTCCTAATAGTTGCCTCTTCTTCTAATTCGCTATCTGCGTATATCTTTTTGATATGCTCATTTATTGTAGGAAGAGCTACATCATAAAGCGTAGCCATCATTTTCTGTGTCAGCCATATATTTTCATCCTCATAGCGCATCTCTATGCTGTCCTGCTGATCACCTACAGAGGCAACATAGGTCAGGTATTCCGCTGCGCTGGAACGGATGGTTATCTCATCTTTTTTCTTTGCCAAATGAAGTGCCTCCTTACTTTGTCATAAGGTCCATTATGAAATGCCAATGTATCTTCAAAATTTTGACCTGGTTATTCTGCTTGTTGAATATACGGCACAATTACATCATAAAACTTCTTAGTCCAATCAGCGTGGAAGTTCGCCATCTGGAGCCAGTCGGTCTCATTTTCAATGCTTACGTTATTCAGCTGAATGAAAACCTTGGACGATTTAATATCGTCACCACGGTTCCACTGGAGCGTTGCGCCCAACGCTGATTCTATTTCCGCTTTATGTGTGTACAGGCTATCGAAGGCATCCTTGTTTTCTTGCTTATTGCCTCTGCCAAACACGACCTCTGCCCGCGCTGCATCAAAGTTTGCTACGCAGCAAAGATAGAATCCGCCTATACCAAAGAAGCCATTAATCCAATTATCCCTTGACGGATTAACATTGGAGAAAGAACCGTCCTCACCGTGCACTTTCTGGATAATCGGAAGCGCATATGTCCAATATTTTCTCCGGAGCTCGTAACAGCTGCCCGGCTCATCCTCATTAGCCGCATTTTCATCACGTAGATAAAAAATCAAATCAGAAGGATCTTCATTGTACAGTTTGAAGAGGCGACTAAGGACAGACAGTTTGCTCTGAGTGCTTGTATTTGTCCACACATAGATGCCGTCACCAATTTCCACTGACTTCGTGAATGCATCCGGATTAGTGTTGAAGTGAAGAGCAATATTCTCCTCCTCCGACATGGCCAGCTTTGTGATATTAGCCTTGTCCTCGGCATACAGAATCTGAATAACCTTTTGGAACATCTCAACCCAGCTCGTTACCGGCTGTTCAGTGTTCTTAAAGGCGAACTTTGCAATCAGTCGTCCGGTCAGCTCGTCCTCATCCTCAAGCGTATAAGTATCAAGCTGCTTTTCTTCCGGTTTGTATTCTGTGACAGGTGCTGCCCAGATTGAAAGAGCCCGACCCATGAGATGTTCGCTGCGTTCCTCTAGTTCTGCCAGTGTCCATTTCTCCTTTTTGGCAATCCAAGTATTCATGCGAATACCACTATCATCAAAACCATTCTGCATGGTTTTCTTTTCGGTGAATGAGCTATTACTGTATTTCGAGTTATAGGCCGTCAGTGTAAGATTTGCCATACGATGCAGCCACACTTCATGTATCTGCTCATAGTCATCTCCCAGTTCCTTCTGCCAAATCGGCGTAAGGTGCTGAGGCATGATGTGCTCAATGGAATAGGTGCCGTCATCACAGTGACGATATACATCCTTATCCTCCGATGTGCCGAAATTCTCGAAACGCTCAAGGATGTAAATCTTATTCTTGCTGTTCATCAGATAAACTGGACGCCCCTCAAATGCCACCTTAAACTCAACATCGTCTGGGAAGCGGGCACGCTCCTTCTTTGAGAGAAGCGCATACTTGAACTTCTCGACATAGTCATCCTCGGTGCTATCGTACCGGACAATTTCCCTGTGTAACATGAGGAAAATCTTATTCAGAGCATTTGTCGGCAGATCACACATCGTCCTGCGGAACAGATAGTTCTCTGTCGTCAGGAAAATCTCTGTAACCTGCGTTAAAGTCAGTTTGTTTTCATTATATAGGCGCAGCACTTCGAGAAAGTACGGCCTTGTTACCGTAGTCTCCAAACGGTTCAGTCGATCAATGCAAGCGTCAAGTGTAGCACTGCCAGAATTACCCTCAAGGAGAATCTGGTACCGCTTTGCATAGGCCAGCATCTCGGCAAGGAGTGGTTCCGTTTCGATTTTTCCAAGCTCCACAAAGTCCTTAAAATTGATGTAGATTTTCTTCTGCTGCGGGATTGCCTGCTGCTTTACACTCAGGTAATCTCGGATGAAGGCACTTACATCATACTTCGTGCAAACCTCGATCTTATTCCAGTATTTCTCGTAGTAGGCCTCTTGCTCCTTGGACGGTAAGCCCATCAAAATGAAGTTCCTGATCTTGTCGCCCTCGCTGAGGTCAAGGCCGGTCGAGTTCAGGCTCTCGAAAATGAGCTGTGGATTGTCATCCATATCCAGACGGATATTTATAATCTCCAAACAGCAAATCGCATCATAAAGCTGGTCGATGGTGATTTCCTGCTTCTGAATCCGGTCATAGAAATAATCGTAGTTCACGGTCAGATTTGACTCGCGGATATGCTCAGTCGGATCTGAGAACAGCTTTCCAAAGGCGGTCTGGTCATTCTTTACCGGTTTGAGTTTGATACGAGTATCCTCCGGCTTCCACTTATCCACAAGGTATTCCTCAAAAATCCGCTGCTTCAGATTAGCGGTCTCCGGCACAATGACACCATTATCAATCAGGTTATACATGGCAAGAAATAACAGCGATACAGTCGTAAGACGCTGCTGGCCGTCGATAATCAGGAACTCCTCATTGTGGCCATCCGGATTGTAAACGGAAACGAGGCTCCCAAAGAAGTGACTCTTCCGGTGCCCCTTGATGATTTTTACAAGGTCATCGTACAGCTGCTTGCAGTTTTCTGTCTTCCAGTCATAATTTCTCTGATACACCGGGATGACAAAGCGCTTGTCAGAGCCTTCCATGTATTTTACGAATTTACATTCTGAACCTTTCATTCCGTATCATCCCTCCTCGTATTACTGAAGACCGGGATCGCTCCCCAGAGGAGTAATTCCGTTTTCTTTAAGCATTTCATTTATTTCATAAATTGAATTCTCTGCACAGGCTCCCATTACGCATTGATAAACGTATCCTTCGCCCTTCAATGAATTTAATTTAAAGTCAGTTTTACCAAGAAACATTTCAGCCTCCGGCAGTGGCAGCTTTAGTCCTACGCATAACGCCAGAACTGTCTGTACAGATGTTGGATACGCTTCATCATTTCTCAAACGCTGGATGGTCTTTTCTCCTACGAGCGAACGGTCTGCTAACTGTTTATTCGAGAGCTTTCTTTCTTTTTGTAAAGCTACCAGCGTTTCGGCAAAGGAACCGGGATATTTTCGCAGGGCTTCTGACCGACGCTTGGCGTTCTGAATCTGGTCGAGTAGCGTTCGGTTATGCGTGTTTAGTTCAAAGGAATACTCAACCTGATTTTCAACAGGAGCGGCGTTCCGCATGAACTGCGTGTAATACTTCGCCCCTTGATATTTCGATTGATAGCTATACCCCTTCGAGAAAACAACGCAACACTCATCCATGTGTGTGAGTGCATATTCTGACAGTGTCACATTTCCGGCTTGATTCCTCACTATATATTTCTCATTGTTGAGAACGAGGTGACGATCTGTAAAAACAAACTGACCGCTGTCAATTAGTTTCTTAAACTCGCGGTCGAAACAGTAAGCCTTAAACAAATCGGCATAAGGAATAGTGAATGTCTGATTCTTACCCAAGGCACCTGCTTCAAATGAATATCCACGAACATACTGACCATCCACAAACGGATATGCACCTTCGGCTTTGGAATACCCCAGATCCATCAAACGAACCTTTACGGCCTGTCTTGACACATCGAACAGCTCCGCCATTTCATCAATGACATTCTCATAGGCTGCAATGCTCGCATCATCAATCCCGCCATAAGCTGCAAGAAGCTGATTTGCCTTCAAGCACGTCGTTTTCGCAGGCATCAAGATTCTCGGAGCAACGCCTTTGGCTTGCCACTCCATCCAGTCTACAGCCTTCCATTTATCTGAATCAGTTGTGTTTGCAGCTATTTGGCACTGGATAGCTCTTCCAAGATTATCGTTAGCACCTATCATTTTCATCAACACATGATATGGCTGATGACGATACCAGTGAAAACACTCATGTGCCAGCGTAGTGCGCTTTGTTCCTACAGATCTCTCATAGGAAACACGCTGATCAAGGTATACGGTTCCGCGTTTAGCATTGCGAATTGTAATCTTCCTGTGCTTATCGAGAACATTCACGTTATCAAATATGATTGTCCCAAAATAAGTAAGATCATCCGATAGAGGTACATCCTCGATAACATGTAGCTTCATATCGCTGGCTATCGTCTCGATTGGAACCCTCATCGGTTTATCCAACGCATCCGGACAATACCTTGTCAGGAACTTCTCCGCCTCGTCTTCAAACTGGTCGCTAGAGATAATAGGTACCAGCTCTCCGGACAGGCGGTCATTATCAGATTCCTCTTGCATCTCACAGTTACCAACAGACATGATTCGGAACCCGCTCATATCAATACCAAGAGTGACCTGACAATGAATCTTAAGCCAGCGCTCATTAAAATATCCCTTGTGAGAAGCGGACGGCATTTCGACATCGCATGATGCAATTACATCGAATGCAATCACGCCATCTTCTGGCTGTTCAATATGGATAACATTCTCGATTTCCATATCAACGATCGACAGCCTTTTCGTGTCACCAGAACGTTCCTCTTGAATATAAGCTATGGCTGCGTCCCGTATATCGTCATAACGAGATTGGTCGATCAGTTTCTGCAGTGGACTTTCATCCTGTGCTTCATAGTAGTCCAACCTGCTGTCATTGAGTTCTTTACGAATTTCGCGCCAATTAGGCATGCACTTATCCATGTGTGCGATAAATGTAGCGTCATGCTTTCTTGTGATTAAATGTGTAAGCTCATGTAAAATAATATAGTCAAGGCAGGCATACGGTTTCTGGGCGAGCTGTAGGTTGAACCACAGCTTCTTTTTGCCTGTACTGCAGGCACCCCATTTTGTAACCATATATTTTGTTTGCCAAGAATCACATTTAAGTCCTGTCTGCGCTTCCCACTTAGGCAGACGCTTTTCTATTTCTTCCTTCAGAATCTTTCGATATTCTTCTTTCACATAAGCATCTCGCTGTTTCACGGTACTCTTAGCACTCATGGATAGAATAATATTTTGATTCTGAATCTCGAAGCGGTTCTTTTGATTGTCAGGCTTAAAGACAAGAAAGTACTGCTTTCCCCATATATACATCGTCTCACCTGAAACATACTGCCGCTTTGATGCTCTTGGCTGATCCTGAAATTGCGCGATAGCCCTCTTGATAAAGCCCAGCTGAGTTCTGACATAAGCCTCTATAGCTTTATCGTCCACGGATAAGGGCGCAGAAATTACCACATGTCCATCCGGCGGCTTCACCTGAAGGTGCATATTTTTTATATTCTTTTTTTGCACATCAATTGGGATACCGGAAATGACAATGCGCATTAAAACTCCTCCTGCTTCTCAATGATCTTATAGATGCGCTCCACTTCAGAGTCATCACCCAAAATCTCATAGAGTGCTTTCTTTATTCTTCGTATTACTACCTGATTATCTCTGAACCCAAACAGTGCCTGCTTTTTCACAGCTTTGTGGATTCTGATAGCAAGTTTCTCATCTTCTCCAGTGTTATCATAAATAGCCATGAGGGCCTTACTCTTGCGGATACTTTCCGGATATTTGTCGTTATCCTCTGGGCAATCAACATCCTTGGCCAGCTTTATATATTTCTCAAGCATCTCAGCGTAGTCAAGAACTCCTTGCTTACGCTCTTCAATGAGCTTATCAAGGATTTCTGACATCTTTGCGTAATAGCGTGGATTGACTGTGACCTTTTCGATAACCTTCTTACGGATGTTATTCTCGATTGCCTCTGCTGCACCTTCCTTGTGGCCGCTATCGCCTTCACCGGTAAGTGTCTCACCCTGCTTTGCTACGAAATCCAATAGGGTAAGATCATCAAAATCACCAATCTTCTCTGCATCCGCTGCCGTGATATAGTTATCGATCATCTTTCTCATATCAGGTTCATATGCCTTCAAATCGAGAAAGTCACCACTGACCGTACCGATGGTTTTCTTCAACTCGATGTAGAAAGTGACCTTCTTATCATATTCATTCAATTTGCCAGATGAGATGTCATCAATCAGATATGGTTTTGCTTCTGCGAAGGCTCTGACAAGACTGCTCACAAGACGATAGAGTTTTTCTCTCAGGCGTGCATAAATCTCGTCGCTCTCCTCAGACTGTCCAGATACGCCACAGAAATAATGGATGTACTGGATCTCTCCACGTGGTTCCTCGACGCCTTCACAGAGTTCCTCGACAGCATCATACACTTCCTCAAAATAGGATACCGTAGCATCATGGCGATCTTTGACAAGTCCTTTTACATCCTCCGGATCATATCCTTCAAAAGCGCCGGAAGTATAGTCCTTCATTGCGGTCTGGAGCTGTCCAAACAACTGCTTGTAATCCACGATATAGCCAAAATCCTTCGTATCATCATCAAGACGATTGACTCGGCAGATTGCCTGAAAAAGGCCGTGGTCTTGCATTCTCTTGTCAATGTATAGATACGTGCAAGGAGGTGCGTCAAACCCGGTGAGAAGCTTGTCCACGACGATGAGGAGCTTCATATTCGCAGGCTCCTCTACGAATTTGCGCTTTGCTTCCTTTTCAAATTTCTCCACCTTGACTTGAACCGATCCCGCATTCGGAAGATCAGATGGATCAAGTCCCAGCATCTTCAGATATGTCTCGTATTTAAGGAAAGTTTCTGTATCATCCTCGTCGCTGACGGTGTCAGTTCGCAATTCTCCCTTATTCGGTGTATAGGAAGATACGATGGCGCACTTCTTAAAGCCCATCTGCTGGAAAATTTCGTAATGCTTACAGGCCGTAGGAATACCATCGGCTACAAGAATCGCATTGCCGTTTCCATCCATCAGACGCGGCTTCATATTAAAGTCCTGAATGATATCCCATGCCACCTTTTCAAGACGCGAGCGGGAGCTATACACCTTCTGCATCGTGCCCCACTTCTCCTTGAGCTTTGCCTTTGCACGAGAGGAAAGCCCTCTGGTCTTTACGTCGAACCACTGGTCAACACGATCCTGTGAAGACAAATCCTGTGGAACATCGCGGTATTCATAACGAAGATCCAGAACGACACCGTCGGCCACGCCTTCGTTATACTTGTAAGCGTGGATATATGTACCGAAAACCTCAATACTGATCTTCTTATCCCTTTTCAGCAGTGGAGTGCCCGTAAAGCCTATAAATACAGCATTCGGCATGATGGTCTTCATCGCCGTATGAAGCTTACCAGACTGTGTTCTGTGACATTCGTCAACAAACACCACAAGATTTCCTTTTGCCTCGAAATTGGCAGGGAGGGACGCTTTCAGCTCTTCTATGTACTTGTCATAGTCATTCTCTGTCGCTTCACCACCACGACGTCCAAACTTATGTACCAGCGAGCAAATCAGCGAATCATCATATACATTCAGGCGATTCAGCAAATCTTTACCGCTCTTGGTACGAGCAATATTCTCATCCACACCAGTGAATGTTTTTTCTATTTGCTCATCAAGCTCATCTCGGTCTGTCACGATAAGGACACGAGCATTAAGCTCCGCCCAATGTGTCAGAATCCATTTTGCAAGCCATACCATTGTCAGCGTTTTGCCAGAACCCTGTGTATGCCAAAGAATACCACCCATCGGTTTATCCGGATCTCTGTTTGGATTGTGAAGCTCCGTTCTCAGATTAGTAAGCCTCTGCTGGGTACGCTTGATGCCAAAATACTGATTGTACCGGCATACTTTTTTGATGCCTTTATCAAATACAACAAAATTCATGATAAGGTCGATAAAACGTTCCTTATCGAACATGGCATATATCTGCTTCAGGAGTTTGTTCTCTATGCCTTCGCAGGTTTTACTGATACGAACATCTACCGGATCACGTTCTTCCTCATGTTCTTTGAAACCGTCATCCTTCCATTCCATGTAGAACTTCTCCCCAGTCAGGAGTGTTCCATAGCGCAGTCCTTCAGATTCGTTTCCTGCCATGCAGAACTGTATCGTGGTAAAAAAGCTCTGTATGAATGAATTCTTTTGGTTTGTCAGATTCTGGCGAATACCCTCGGATACAGAGACGCCGCTTCGTTTCAGCTCTATAACTGCCACTGCTATACCATTCAAATAAACAACAAGATCCGGCCTCTTTTCCGATTGCTCAACGACCGTCACTTCCTCAGCGATGGCAAAGTCATTATTCAATGGATTAGCCTCATCAATAAGCTCTACTGTCACCGGAGATTTTTCTGGACTCTCGCTGACAGGAATGCCGTACTTCAAGCGTGAGTACACAGTCTTATTAGCATCATAAACTCCACGCGAAAGATTCCCGGCTTCCTGCTGAAGCTGCATAATAGCAGCATCAATCAGCTTGTCTGCATAGCCCTTCAGTCGAAGGTACTGGCGCAGACGATCTTCCTTGATGTTCTTATTCGGATAATCTGACAGGTTACCAATATACTGGTAGCCCAAGATCTCCGGTTCTTTAAAGAAACGGATCACTCTTTCCTGTGTTTTAATTTCGGCATCACCAATACTCATCTGACAGGCACCTCCTTACACTAACCTGACCTTGCCGGTCAGCAATTCGTCCATCATACCTTGTTTGATTTTTTGATACTTATCTAATTTTTCTTCAAGGACTTCGATTTCATCATTCATATCCGTTAAAACTTTGATAATAGCTTCTCTCTCTGACTTTGCAGGCATCTTGATTTCGAGTTTTCGGACATCAGCTACCGTCAAATTATGCTGTGCTCCAACTTTTTCATTGGAGAAAATCTGCTCTTGTCCGTCCTTGCTAGACAAATACAGCATGCACCAACTTGCCAATTCAGGCTCATACAGTTTTGCAATACCAACCGCTCCTCCAGCGAACGAAGTCTGCTCATTATCAAAGATTGCAACGTTTCCTATGCGCCCTGAAATTGATATCAGTAGACACACCTCATTCAGAAGGATCCTGGGATACTTTTCTGCTACATCATAGGGAATGAAAAAGTCTGTATTGTAATTGATATCAAACGCCTCAAAATCCTTATTTTGAATGAATGGGATGGTTCCAATTTGTGGTGTAGTCACAAGCGACGGCTTAATCTCTGCGCTATAATCAAATCCTGTTTGCTTTGTCACTATATAGCAGAGCCGATCTAGAGTCGTCACTCTCCAGTTTCCATCAAATCCACTTAATCGTTTCTTTCCAGTTACAAGCATTTGCATTGTTCCTTGGCGAATATCTTTTTTCTTACGAATAATTTTTTTCAAATCTATAATTAGTGTATCTATATCCGATAAAACTTCTGCTATTGATTTTTGTTCAGATATCCTTGGACAAGGTAGAACTACTTTTGAAACTTTCTCCTTATTTAGGTTCTGAACACTGCTCCCAGCTGCCATTGCAACATACTGTTTCATTGTCAAACCCGAACTAAGCGCATAATACAAATAGTCTCTATCAAAGACTCTGTCATATTTTTGAATGACGAGCCAACCATCATGAATGCAACCCTCGATATTCATGATATATGGACGTCCATAGCTCATCGAATTAGAGAGAATAAGATCACCTCTGAATACCATTCTAGAACATGAAACTCCCTCTGGTACGATTTTTTCTTCAGTTGATTTTATGAATTTATCTTCCTCACCTACGTCGCCAATTTTTATCCAATTAACACCTTGATCACTTGTCGTCAAAAATGCTTGAATAGGTCTTGGTGAGCCGCCTCTAAAAATCTGTGCATAATTTCCTAACGTGATTACACTCCAATCATCAGGAATATATGTTCTTAAAATTGCATTTACCATTTGAATCCCATCCTTTCAAGATGAGACTTTACCTTTGCCTCATATTCAGTAGTGACTTTGTCAAGCTCCGGCAGTGTATCCTCGTATCTCTCAGAAAGTTCAATAATCCTACTCGTCAAACGATGGGAAATCGCAGTATACAAATCACTGATTCCAAAGAAAATGCTATCAAACCACTTTTTGTTCACAAGCAGATCTAGAATTTCGTTATCTGTAAATTTTTCATATCTTGCCCGGCACTTTTCATCCAGAGCCTTGTTCAGCTCTTTGACAACCTTATTGTAATCTGACACCTTGCCACAAAGATCTAAAGCTGCCTTCAACTGGTTTACGTCATCCTGCAAGCTCTCAGGTATGCATTCTTCTGTACGAATAATACGTAACCGATAGTCAATAGAGCTCTTTGTAATTTTTCCATTTTCGTTGACTGCACTCTTGCAAAGCGGATGCCCCACAAGATACGCTTCCAGCCGCTTCTTTGTATTGACAAACTGGAGATCCATGCGGATCACTTCGAGCTCTATGGTTTCTTCTGTTTCAATCGTGCTTGTCAACTCAACTATTTTGGCTTCGATATCCTTCGCTTTAACTTTCCCGTTCTCAACCACATCAGCAAGAGCAGATTCTTCGTCCGCACTTTCAATCAGATCAGAAAGCCGAACTTCCGTCTCGTCAATAATGCTCTCGGCTTCTTCTATGGCATTCTTCTCTTCACGGAAAAAGGCATCTACTACAATAGATTTCGGGAGCAAACGACCTTCCCATCCGATGACCTTCATTTCACCCTTATTCTTTCCCTGCGTAATCTCTTCCTCGATATTGTCTGTCGCTCTGGCGTTGGTGTAGCCATCCGATTCGCTTATGATAAGCGACACATCATCGTTCATGACCTCATTCCAATAGGCCAGCAACACCTGATATACATCATATTTGTCAATCAGTGTCAGGTGTTCAAATTCGGCAATGATATCTTTAGCAAGACTTACAATCAGCTCTCTTGCAACCACTTCTTCATTAAGGGCAGAAAGAACCGGATATTCTTTTGCCTTCCATGCAGCAAATGCCTCATCGAGTTTCTCACCATACTTCGAGAATTCAGTATTTTTATATATCGTTTGTCGAATACTTTCGTGCTCAACATTCAAGCTGTAGTATTTTTCGCTAATAGCTGACAGCAGCTCTGATTTCAGCGAAGGAAATACTTTCCAGTATTTAGATAGACCATCGATGTCAATCGCAGGAATGCCGCCATGAATATGGGCATAAATATCCTGAATATCCTCCGGATCTGTGGAGTCAATATATCGGGTGATGTTCAGGTTATACTCATTCTTCTTTTCAATTTCATCATTGGGTACGAAACGCGCATACTTAGGATCTGTAGTAATCTGCTCATTAAAGGTAGTAATGATTCTGTAGATATCGCGTTCTCTCAAACGATTCTTATTGCCATCCTTAACATACCCACGGCTAGCATCAATCATAAAGATGCCCTGTCGGTTTGCAGCACCTTCTTTATCAATCACGAGTACACATGCAGCTATTCCAGTGCCATAAAACAAGTTTGCCGGAAGGCTAATAATGCCCTTGATCCAATGTTTCTTTATAATAGTTTCTCTGATGGTAGCCTCTGCATTTCCACGGAAGAGGACTCCATGAGGCAAAATAACCGCAGCCTTACCATTTGACTTTAGAGTTTTAAGAATATGCATAAGCCAAGCATAGTCTCCGTTCTTTTCCGGAGGCATATCCCCATAGCCCTCAAACCGACCATATTCTTTACCGGCAATTCCATCGCGCCAGTTTTTCATGGAAAAAGGCGGATTTGCCACTATGTAATCAAAACGCTCAAGTACGGAGTTATCCGATTTATCCATATACTGCGGATTTGAGAATGTATTACCGCTCTTGATGATAATTTCAGCCTTACGGTGCAGAACAGCATTCATCTTAGCAAGACCAGCTGTTGTGCTTTCTTTTTCCTGACCATAACCCATAATTGGAAATGGCGCTGCATCGATAGCTCGAATCAACAAACTACCACTACCACAAGCCGGATCGCATACCGTGGCGCTAGCATCCGTGCAGTGACTAATGCCTACTACATTAGCAAGAATTCTGGAAACCTCTGCAGGCGTATAGAATTGTCCCTTGCTCTTTCCGCTCTCTGTAGCGAATTTACGCATTAGATACTCGTAGGCATCGCCGATGATGTCATCACCTTCTGCCTTGTTTCGAGAGAAGTCAAGTTCCGGACGCTGGAAGATAGAGATAAGATCAGTCAATTTATCGACCATTTCTTTACCGCTTCCCAGCTTCTTCTCATCATTGAAATGAGCAATATCAATAACACCCTTCAGGTCAGTGTTCTCGTCAGCAAGGCGAGCTATGATTTTATCCATGCCCTCGCCGATGTTCTTTTTTCCCTTCAGAGCAATAAAGTCGTCAAAAGAGCAGCCCGTTCGCTTCTCTGGATCTGGATCTTTATCATGTGCCTTATCAAAGACCTTAATGTCTTCATATGCTCCTTTATTCTTAAATTTATCAGTGACATACTTCATGAATAAAAGTGTCAGGATATAGTCCTTATACTCTGAGGAATCCATACCTCCGCGAAGTTTATCACAGCTCGCCCACAGCGATGCATATAATTGCGTTTTCTTGACAGCCATCTTTGTCTGCTCCTTGTCTAATGATTTTCTTTGATTTTCCTCATGAATCAGTCAGCGCTTTTACCGCTCTTAACCCATTCATCAAGTTCGGAAATTTTAAACTTCCACTGTTTCCCGATTTTTTGAGCAGGCAAATCTTCTTTGCCATTTCTGATCCAGCTACGAAGAGTGACTGTTTTGATTCCTAAATATTCCGCAGCTTCATCTATGCCTATCCATTTGTCATTCATGATTTCTTCCATGCTCTCACCTCGTAATTTGAATCTGAATACAACCCATCTATTTTATTATAAATCATAAATATGTTTTTTCAATAGTTTTCTGTTATTTGTTGATATTATTTTTTATTTGTGCGTTCTCAAATTTCCATGCCGGACACAACTATGTCCGGCCTTTTTTTGCCCTTTTTTCAATGTAAAGCTCATCTTGGCCTTCTCGTTTCTGCCCATCAGCACTGCAAAAAACGGACATGCCTGTGTCTGAGGTTCCGATCCCTAAAAATGGCATACTTGCTTTAGCACGTGGGAGCCATCTGCGCAGGGTGTTTCCGGTTCCACGTGACTACCGACGACAATCAAATACTGTACCGATAACCGGAAGTGAGGCGCAGCCGAAATGGAGTAATCCTTCGGTATGCCCTCACGCCTGTGGTCTGGTTTTGCATGTCTGGAGCTCTCCATTTCGGCAAAAGCCGAAGGAGGGCTTTCATTATGCAAAACAATGACAATCAGAAGACTTACTTTATTTACGTTCGCAGCACCGGCGAAAAGGTCCCGGTCACCAAGGAACAGCACAATTCATTTTATAAGGAAACCGACCGCATTCGCCACAAGGAGCAGGATCACGGCAGGTGCATGTGCCCATATCGCTTCATATGGAGATGCGATGGCGACTGCCTTGACTGTGAATATCACGCTGCTGGAGACATCACCTCTCTGGATCAGCCTCTCTCAGATGGCAGCGGCACCCTTGGCAACTATATTTCCGACCGCAGTAAACCTATGGAGGAAGTCTTCGCCGATCGTATGCTGTTGGAGCAGCTTTTTGCCAGACTGCGTGAGCTCGATCCGGATGCTGATACCATCATTCAGTGCTGGCTTGATGATTACAAGATCTCAGATCGTGCAATCGCTGAAAAGCTCGGTCGCCCGCAGCGTACCTTCGCTGATCAGATGAAGAAGATCCGCACGGAGCTCCGTAAGGTCCGTGGCCATTAATCCTACATATCGTATGTAGCAATTCATCCCTCTTGGCATGCCATCAACCGATGCCCGGAGGGATTTTATATTTTATCAACTTTTCTCCGCTCAAATCCGCCACTCATCTCCAGTGGAAGGTGTAAGGCACGAAACAACAAGCCTTAACCATCACAGAAACGGAGGTAAAGCAAATGAAGAAGCCCTACTTCGATTCAGGCGGTAACGACACAGAGCTGATTGCAGTACTGAATGCAATCTCCCACGTATCCGCAAGAATGGCGAGAAACATGACAATCCTCGCACAGCAAAGACAATCAGAGAAAGGAGAACGTCGCTATGAGCAAAATGAGCGATATGGCTATGACCATCGAAGAGCTGCGCAGTGCAGCCGCTGCTATTAATGAAGCAGCCAACTGGTTAGCAGAACAGTTTGGTGGCACTGCTGACAGCGCACCTGTCGAGAAGCCTGCTGCCAAGGAAGAAAAGAAACCGGAGCTGAAGCTTGAGGATGTACGAGCTGTCTTAGCAGAGAAGTCCCGTGCCGGGCATACCGCTGCTATCCGTACATTACTTCAGAAGTATGGTGCTTCCAAGCTATCTGCTGTTGATCCGAAGCACTATGAAGCCTTGTTAAAGGATGCGGAGGTGCTTGACGATGCCACCTAAAGGACACGCTATCTTATCTGCTTCCTCTTCGGACCGCTGGCTCCACTGCCCGCCTTCCGCAAGGCTCTGCGAAACATACGAGGATAAAGGTAGCAATTATGCTGCGGAAGGCACTGATGCTCACGAGCTTTGTGAGTACAAGCTAAAGACCGACTGCATCATCATTGCAGATGGCACCTTGAGAATATGCGATTACAAGCATGGTCTTGGTGTACTCGTAGATGCGACTGACAATCCTCAGATGAAATGCTACGCGCTCGGTGCTCTGGAGCTCTTTGATGACATCTACGACATTGATAACGTCAGCATGACCATCTACCAGCCAAGGCGTCAGAACATCTCCACCTTTGAGATTTCCAAGGATGAGCTGTACAAGTGGGCGGATGAAGTGCTGAAGCCGACCGCAGATCTTGCCTTTGCAGGAGACGGGAACTTCCTCTGCGGCGAATAGTGTGGTTTCTGTAAGGCCAAGCACAAATGCCGTGCCAGAGCCGAGGCCAATCTCACACTGGCTCAGTACGATTTCAAGCTCCCAACTCTTTTAGAGGATTCGGAGATTGAATACATCCTCTCCCGTGCAGATGAATTAGTCGTCTGGGCATCTGATATCAAGGAATACGCTCTGCAGCAGGCCATCAGCGGAAAGGAATGGAACGGCTGGAAGTTAGTCGAAGGAAGATCCAACCGCAAGTATTCCAATGAGGAAGCAGTCATCCAGGCAGTTACGGATGCCGGATTTGATCCATATGAAAAGAAGCTCCTTGGCATCACTGCCATGCAGAAGTGTCTTGGAAAATCCAGATTCGATGAGCTGCTTACCGCCTATATCGAAAAGCCCCAAGGTAAACCGACGCTCGTGCCGGAGAGCGATAAACGTCCGGCAATGAACAATGCCAAAACTGATTTTATGGAGGAAAATTAAATGAACAAGAATGTAAAAATCAACAATCCTATGAAGGTAATCACTGGTCCTGACACTCGTTGGTCTTATGCGAACGTCTGGGAGCTGAAATCCATCAATGGAGGTACTCCGAAGTACAGCGTATCTCTGATCATCCCGAAGTCTGATACCAAGACCATCGCCAAGATTGAAGCTGCCATTGAGGCCGCTTACAAGGAGGGCGAGGCCAAGCTCAAGGGCAATGGTAAGTCCGTACCTGCCCTCTCTGTCATCAAGACGCCCCTTCGTGATGGTGACATGGAGCGTCCGGACGATCCGGCCTACGCCAATGCCTATTTTGTAAATGCCAATGCAACCTCTGCTCCTGGCATCGTGGATGCAGACCGCAATCCAATCCTTACTCGTTCCGAAGTCTACTCCGGTGTATATGGTCGCGCCAGCATCAGCTTCTATGCCTTCAATAGCTCTGGCAATAAGGGTATCGCCTGCGGTCTTAACAATCTGCAGAAGATTCGTGACGGTGAGCCTCTTGGTGGCAAGGCATCTGCTGAGTCTGATTTCGCATCTGATGAAGATGACGATTTCCTGGATTAATGGAGGTGGCGACTATGGAAATGTTACAGACTATTCTCGTTGTTGTTCTTCTTGCAATCTGGCTGTTGTTCAGTGTGGTATTCCTTATCACTGCAATCCAGAATCTCATCAATGATCACAAACGTGAGATTCGCGAACAGGAAAGTGCTAAGCGCGATCTTGAATATCACGAAGCTCGCATGAATTTTTACGAGAAGACAAACTAATCTATCGAAAAAGAATCCAAGGAGGTGGTGGGAGCATTCTCACCATCTTTTTGGTAGAAAGGACAATCACTGACGACCTTTTATATTCTTACCGGAATGCCCTTCATCAGAATATTCTCCAACAATCTCCATATCTTGAAATTCTGCATATTTTC